>ERZ808277.20-NODE-20-length-138789-cov-5.017818_pt1 | contig 138789 bp, 181 predicted proteins | sample MGYA00521240_ERZ808277 | MGnify/ENA primary metagenome ERZ808277 (study PRJEB31516, sample SAMN03275599) | gut metagenome | biome: mammalia-associated habitat; material: feces | host: Papio cynocephalus | place: Kenya | collected 2012-07-17 ... | reverse complement strand
AACTAAAGTTAATATATATCTATTATTTATTTTATATATTTTTATATATTTAAATATTTTTAAACTAGTATATATTAGTTAATTATTATAATGTTTAGGGAGGGTTGAGATGGATGGTATCTCACTAAATTTGTTAGCAGAGTCACTTGCGACAACTTCTAGTACGTTAGCACTGCTTTTACAGAAATTAGTTAGTAAGGGAATATTGAGTGTAGGCGATGTAGTTGATGTATGCAACCTGGATGTTGTTGGAGAAACTCTTGGAATAGATGGATTTGCGCAGACTTCTCAGAGTAAAAATGAAGTTTCTAATTCAAATGAGTGCTCATCGGATGCTAAATTTATCGATGCTACGGACAATTCAAAAGACGTATCAGATAAGATATGTTCAGCCCCTGTATTTAAATGTAAGTATAAAACAGATGGAAATAGGTGCAATTGTGAATTACGCTGCATATGGAGTAAGGTAAGGACGGAATAAAATGGTATATAGTTACGTTACAGGTTTTGGATTTGATATCGATGTACCTCAGGAAGCTCTTGATAAAGGTATTCAAGTAGAACGAGATGATGTTATTGAACAAAGCGCCGATATGTTCGTAGATTATCTTAAAACCCGATTTAAAGATTTTAAACTTCAAGATAGAGACTGGAGTGGGGCCGGTGACGAAGTAACAATCGTATTCGATTCCAGTGAATTTGTAGATCCGAACGAAATGAAAGATAGAATCTTCGGAGATTCAGATAGCTATCAATTTATAGTATCGAGAGATTACGAATATGGCGAAGGTAAAGATTTTGATTACTATGAAGAACCTGAATATGATGAAATGCAAGTCGATATAGATGTAATATTTCAAGATATTGGCGAATATTCAGTTGCACCTATAAATGAAGATCTATTAGATACGCCCAGCTACGTGGAAACTTCAAGATTAAATAAATCTATGAAAGTAAAGAAAGATGCAGGAAATGTTGAGCAGGGTATCGAGATGTTTAACGCGGCGATGGGCGAAGAACTAAAAGAAGCTGCAGAAACGCTTGACAATTTTTTAGCAAATGCAGAAGTTATTCTTGTTGACGATGCAGAGACTTTTGACATCAATGAATGGGAAAAAGAAAATGCAGAAGAGATGTCGGAAGAACTCAATCAAAAACTCGAGGAAGCCAAAGCTGATTCTAGATTTATAAAGTATAAACTCGAAGGTGCGGATGTCGATAAAGTAATCGAAAAAATAAAGAATAGTTCCATAAACATTGTTGACTACTGGAAGACTAATCAATTCTTAAAGAAACGCGGACTTGAAAAAAGCGATTTAGACGATGTTATTCATAACCTCTCAAAGGAAGATTATAAAACAGATTCTAAATCTATAGACAATGAGCACAATGAAGCTATAGTATTTGTTAAGGAGTCCGAGGTAAAAGACTTAGGCCCATTTAATCTCTACATTAAACTTGATTATGACAAGGTTGAAGAGAATCCCGTTATAGTTATATCGATACATGAAACTTTCAAAGATCAGGAGAATAAAATGAAATTAGAAAATCAGTTAGGTGAAGATACTGTTAAACAGGGTAATAAGTGGGTCAACAAGGGTAAAGAAGGAACTCACGGAAAATTCGCTACAAAGAAAGAAGCTGATGCGCAAAGAAAGGCAATGTTTGCGCAGGGTTATGCAGAAGAATTGGATGAAGGAATGGATGCAAGAACTTTTTCTCTTGTAACTAAAATCGGTAAAGAGTGTGGAGTTGAAACAGTTGAAGACTTAGAAGCTCTTCTTAAAGATTATCCAGGCGATACTCCTTTGTCTGCTGTACTTAAACATTCGGATGAGTATAATAGTTTAACGGATTCGTTGAATGAAGAAAGCCAAGAAGATGTTCAATTTGATAAAGCTATAGATGTAATGAAAGCTTATTGGAACTACGACATATCCATAGAACAACTTCATAAATCACTCTTGCAGATTTACAACAATGACGCTGAAAAAGCATTTAAGGTTTTTGCTACTTATGGTGACGCTGCCAGAAGAAATAAAAACGAATGCTTGAAAGAAGATATAGATGATGGTGAGTGGGAAGAAGTTGACTCTAAAGTTGTGGAAGACTCTGATGGTTTTATGACTGACTATGTTTGGTACACTGATGGGTTTAAGCACGTATTCATCTTTGGTGACTCCGGCATATATAGACCTGAAGACGGAGACTTCGATTGGGAAATAGATATAGTAGAAGGTAAAGAAGCTGAAGCTTATAAGGAAGCACAAGAATGGTTTGATTCCTACACTGGTTTTGCTGAGGAAAATTTAACCGAAGCAAATTATGGCGGCGCCTTTGATATTCGTCCCGATCAGTATTTCACGAGAGATGATGTAAACGATGCGGCTGAAAGAGTTATCGATGAATTAAATCGTAAAGTTTCATTTGAGGGTGAAGAGATTGCAGACTTTGAAGTTGCAGAATCTTGGTTCGAAGATGGAAAACTTATAGTTCGAGTCAGAGATAAATCCGATGAATCTGAATATGAAAAATCTATTCCGGTAGATATGAGAACGATAAAGAAGCCTTCGGATTTAGCGGATAAGTATAGTCCTAAACTTACTGAACTACTTTTTGGTGAGATTAGATTGTCCGAAGATGTCAACGTACCTCAGATAGATTTCGATGCAGTGAGCAAGGGAGATCTTTCTTCTTTAGAAAAAGCGTTAAATAGTATATCTAAAGGGGCTTATGTTGAATCTCTTAGAAATAAGGTCGAGCAACGCGTATTCGATAAAGCAGATAACCCCGATATTATAAATCGTATCAACAGAAAGTTTAATGATAAAATGCATTCGCTCGATTCTGATCTTTCCGAAGACTTGGACCCTGAAGTACTCACCCGTTTAGATGAGATTTATATGGAGATGCAAGATAACGGAGGAAAGGATGCTTACATTGAAGTTCTTAAAAAAGAAATTGAAGATGATGAAAAATTTTTAAGCCATCTTAAAAGCATAAAGAATCCTACGGGTACGAATTTCGTCTCATTAGATGATGTAAATCAGACTATTGAAGAAACTCAAGATAGAATAAATGAATGTAATAAACGCCTTAAAATTGTTATGAATGTCCCCGAAGATGCTCCCATTGAAAGAGAAGAGATTAAAATCGAAGAAGATGATTTTATCCCAGACGATGAGTGGTAATTAGTTGATTATATTCTTAAAATCCTATAAAATATAAATATGAAAAGATTGAATGAAAAATTAGAATTACATTCTGAACTTAATCCTTTATTGTGGGATGGAGATAATCTAAAGCCCGAAGTTAAAGAAAGGTGCGATGAAATAGTCGCTACCTTTCTTTCTGGTTTAAAAGAAAATGAGATCCCCGTTTATGTAATAGATATTTGGATAGTAGGGAGTAATGCAGCATATAATTATACTGCTAACTCAGATTTAGATATCCACGTAATAGTGGATACCTCAAGAGTAACTCCCTGTCCTCAGATATTATCTACCCTATATAATTATTATAAGAGTTCGTTTAACAATAACTACGATATTTCAATTCACGGAATTAATGTAGAGCTTTATATTGAAGATATCAATACTTCTTCTATATCTAATGGAATCTATTCTCTGAAATATAATATGTGGGAGAAATATCCAACTAAGGATATTCAAATAGATTATGGAGGAGATATTAATGATTCTGAAGTATTTAAGGAATTGTTAGATGATTACAATAAAGTTCTTTCTGGTGAAATGCTCCCAGATAACTTATTAAATTATTTATATATCCTTAGAAAATTAGATATGCAAGAAGGTAAAGAATATGGTGAACGTAATCTTGCATTCAAAGAATTCAGGTCTTTAGGGTATCTAGATAAATTAAAAGAAATGATTCGAGATAATATATCTGATGAATTGACGTTAGAAAGCGTTCGAGAATCTTTACATGATAACGGTGTAATCGAAGCGCCCTGGGATGAGCCCGAAGGAGCTCAAGAAAGTTCTTCGCCGATGTCCGCGGATGATGATTTTGATTTTGGAAATATGTCGTTTGAAGAGTTACAATCTCATCTGATGATTGAGACCCTTTCTCGTCCTCCCGAAGTAACTCAATCTCCCATTAATACTTCGAATAGTAAAATGACGTCCTCGTTGCAGTCACCTCCCACCCAAGCTATAAATGAAATAGCTGCGGACCCCGGATTTTCTGCATATGACGATGAAATGTAGAGGAAAAATTAATATCTTTACTAACGAGTTAGATTTTTACATGCTAAAATATATGAATGAATATTGAGGTAATATTATGAAAATAATTAATCACGATAAATTACACGAAGCTGTTATGCATACTGGAGACGTTCTCAGAGTAGATTCTGATATAACTGTAGCCCCCGTAGAAGATAAAGACGTAGGAGTTAGTACTCCCGTTTACGCAGACGCGGTTAGGCAGATGAAAGTAGCTAGAGAAAATACGGAGAAAAATCTTGCGGATATGGAAAAGGCTGCAGATGAATTTGTAAAGGAAAATCAAGTAAGAGATAATAAAGTGAAAGTAGATACACTTAAAAAATTAGACCTTAATGAATCTCTTTTCGAAGACTATGAAGAAATAGATGAAGCGGACCCCTATGATCTTCTTTATACTATGCTTACTGAATCTGGGGAGCAATATACTGTAACTGACCCTGAGACTGGAAAGAAAACTCCTCGTATAGCGAAAGGCCCCTATGATCCTGATATGGTAAGTAATACGATAGATGATAACATTAGAATCACTGTAGATTCAGTAGATGCATTGAAACCGGCAGAAGACATTGCAGCTAAGTATGATGTTACTATCGTAAGAAAATCTACTAAACTCCCTAAACCTTATATTGAATTAGATCCTTGGACTATTAATATGGGAAAAGCGCTCGCAGATAATAAGGTACCCCTTTTAAAAGACATCGATGAAGTAGAAGCTAAATTGGGAGAGAGTTTAGCCGAAGGCAAAGGGCGTTACGTAGGCAGTGTAGAAGATGCTGACGGAGAAGAGATTACTGTTATGGTAGATGATAATCTTGAAAAGGTTAAAAAAGCCGTCAGAGATGTAGTGGCAGTAGTTACTTCTGGTAAAGGTCACATATGGGATAAAGAGGAGCAGAAAGTTGAACCTTTAGATACGCAAGCAGAAGCACTTGAAGCAAACCCTCTTAAAGAAGCTAAAATAATTCGTGAGATTAACTTTAATACATACGAAAGTACTGAAAACGGGCAGCGTACTCTCGATAGAATTAAAGAAGAGGGAAAAGTAGAAGCACTCGAGGCTTTAATCGAAGAAATGTACCCCGAAGGTGTAGAGGAAACCGTACTCGATGATATCCTTGGATATGAGAGTGATTGGCTTTTCGATATGCTTGGAATAAGGGACGAAGACTAACATAGCTTGGAGGTTTGGTTGATGAAAGACTATAGAAAAATGGCAGATGAAGAGTTGTTAGAAGAGTGGGGAAGGAACCCCCCTAAATGTGCTGTTATTACGGGGACGACTGATAAATTTAGTGGAATGACGATATTTCGTAGAGAAGATATTCAAGATTTGCTAAATGATGAGGACTTATATGAGTAACTACAAGTGCTGTGATATTGTATTAGCAAAAGTGTTTTACACTGGCGATATAACAAATTATAAAGTCCGGCCTTTTATAATTGCAAGAAGAGATGGTAATACATACGCAGGATTTAGAGTCACTAGTAACTTAGATGCGCACTCCAGTTGCTGCTATTATCTAAAGGGCTGGCGAACTTCAGGACTGGTCAAACCCTCGCTAGTGGATCTCAGTAATTTATATATCATGAATGCAGTTAACATACACCGTAAACTCGGTGTTGCGTCAACCGGAGATAGAAAAGAATTTATCGCTATGTCTTATGATAACTATGATGATATGGGGATTGTCGATCAAACCAAATTAGAAGGTATGAAAATGAAAATAAAGAAATTACTAAATGAAGCTGAAGCACCTAATGCGCACTCACTTGTTATCGAGGGTGATAAATTAACCAAGGCAAGTCACAGTGTTACTACGGTTAATATTCCGGATAACATCACTTCTATAGGCGAGTATGCGTTCGACGAGTGTGTTAGTTTAACAAGCATAACGATACCCACCGACGTAACTTCTATGGGCTACATGGCATTCTTCGGGTGCCACAATTTGACGAACGTATATTATAAAGGAACAATAGATCAATGGATAAGAATTAGATTTAAATCTGAGATCTCTAATCCTTTATACTATGCTAAAAATCTATATATAAATAATGAGTTAGTAACTGAAGCAAACTTAACAAGGGCAGCAAAGATAAATAGATTTGCGTTCTGCGGCTACCGCAGTTTAAAGAGCATAACGATACCCGACGGAGTAAAGACTATAGGTACGGGTGCGTTCTATAATTGTAGCGGTTTAACAAGTGTAGTTATTCCTGAGAGTGTTACTTCTATAAGTTATAATGCGTTTGACGGATGCCGCGAGCTGAAAAAAGTAATAATTAAAAATGCTAATGTACGTATTGCCCCATCAGCATTCCTGAACTGCTCAGAAGATTTAAAAATAACTGTAGGGGGACGGCCTTACGTAGTAGAGAGTATGGAAAGAAACAAAGAATTACAAGAAGCTTGTCAGCAAGCTAAAATAAGATATATGAGTAAAAAGCTCAGAGAAGATTGGACTCCTGATTGGGCAATATGGGTAAAGAATTCTAAAGGTGAGTGGAAACCTTGGGGAGCAAGAACTGAATTTCCTACTGAGAAAGAACTTGCGGAAATGAAAGACTGGCTGTTCGACAGAGGATATGTAGATATTACTGTTCTTAAAAACAATGGCAGCAGACCTGTTGTAGGAATATATGAAAGCTTCGAAGATGAACACGTAGGAAAAGAAGTAGAGGAATTAGAAAAAACTCCTAATCCCCCTGATTCTACTAAAGGGTTTGGAATTGCGAATATTTTAAGTTCATTAATTCAAGATGAATGGCAAGCTATAGATGGATATAACAGCGCCATAGTAAGTCTTGCAGAAATGCATTTTGACGAAGATATATTAAATGTATTTAAAGATATAGTAGCAGAGGAGCATACGCATATCGGGCAGCTACAGAAGGCGCTCGAAGAAGTTTCCCCAAATGCCTCTGCTATTCAGCAAGGGGAAACGGAAGGAGAAGAACAGATTGACTCTCCTAATACCGTAAAGGTAGATATCAAATAATTTTAGGAGTAGTAATATGTCACCCACGATAAAAACATTGCTCGTTTCTGGATTGAGTACTCTTTTAGCTCTCATTGTAACTAGCATTTATAATTGGATCAAAGATGCTCGCCATAAAGGTATTAAAAACATCGCAAAAAGAATCGAGGAAGTAGATAATAAAATAGATGATCTGCGTACATCCATCGATAATTTAGATTGCCACGTTAAAGCTAATACCGACAAAGCATTACAAGCTTTGTTAAGAAATAAGTTATATGAAATATATGATTTGTGGATGCCTAAGAAATATGCCCCTACGGATATTAAGGAAAATTTCGAAAACTTATATCAAAGATATCACACACTCGGTAAAAATGGTGTAATGGACGGTAAACATGAGGCTTTTATGAACTTACCAGATACTAAATATACTAAGGAGGTAAAGAAATGAGTTGGTTAGAAACTACTCAGGGTATTATAACATTAATCTCGAGTGGAATTGCACTTCTCGGCGTAATCATATCTCTTGCAGTTAAAATATATAAATCTGCGAAAGAGATAATTAAGAATAAGAACTGGGGAAAAGTTACTTCAATAGCTATATCGGCTATAATAGCCGCAGAAAAAAGTGAGCAATCCGGCGCTGACAAAAAGAAGATGGTAATTGACTCCGTTCAAGCTTCCTGTAAAGCTATGGGGATTGAGTGCGATTTATCGGCACTTGATACATACATAGATGAATGCATAGCTTTTGCTAATAATATGAAAAATAATAAGTAAAACTTAAAGTAAGCTACGATGGATTTTCGATCGTAGCTTTTCTTATATAGAAAACCCCTCGCTAAATTTAGTAGGATAATAAGATATGAGGGTTTCACATGGACTGCAAAAACATGTTTATTAATTATGAAAATATAAATCCGGGATTAGCTCCGTGCAATGCTGAATATATTATGCCTTACTGCGATATAGAGAATACTCCTAAAGAGTATTTCTGGTATCAAGGAGATACTATATCATTGGTATTTGATATAGTAGGGGAAATCTTGTTAGATACGGATTCTCGAATAATAACCGGGATCGGGGTACTTCCTACACTTTTACCCGAAGATATCCCAGGAACTACGAAAGTATTTAATACCAGTGATAGTAAAGCTTGGATATTAGAATCAATAGTAGACGGTAAAGCTACGTGGAAGGATATTCCTTTTGATCCCCCTGATTTTGGAAAGGCTGCGTACGTTTCTGTGCGCGATTATCTCAACGGAAAGAGTATTAAAATTGAAATATATAACAAAAATCATCAGGAAATAATCCTTAAAGACATAAATGATTGGCTTATAGCAGATAGTGATAAACCCTTTATTAAAATAATAAATATAACTAAAGAAACGGAGAGAATATCATTTGATATAGATGAAAAACTTTCATCACTACTTTGCAGAGGTACATATTACGGGGAATTGAAATTGTTTGATGAAAATTCTAATTATATTCAAACCCTTATTGCACAAGAAGATTGTAAAATAACTATAAAATAAGGAGATATTATGTCAGAAATAAAGTTAATAGCAAAACTGCGAGTTAATAATAAAATATCTCCAGTTAAAATATTTGAAGATGCCCCAAAAGATAACAAAGCTTATGGCAGAAAAGATGGAGAGTGGGTAACAGTCGCTGAATCTCAAGATTTAGACGAAGTAATTTCAAAACTTAATTATAATCCAGATTTGACTACCGGGCACAAAGATTACACGGGAGCAATTAACGAATTAAATGATACTAAAAGTACTCGTGTAGAATTGGAAAATCTCACAGATGCGGTAGAAGAGGCTCTTAACAAAAAATTAGACAAAGTAACCGATACTTCTGCTAATCCAAGATTGTATGGGATTGATGAAGAAGGAAATCAAGTTAATTACTTTGCAACACAGACTCCAAATGCTAACACTGTTCCATTAAGAGATGCTAGTGGCAGATTTCAGGTGGCGGACGGTATAGCTCCTAAACAGGCAGTTAATAAATCGCAACTCGATGCTGTTGCTGTAACGAATTTAAATATTGAAAACGGTTCGGGGATAAGCTCAATACAATCTAAAGATTACGAACCTTCTTATGATCCCGATGCTGGTAGGGGCGGTACTGCAAAGGGTTCAGTTTCAGTAGCGCTGAATAAAGGTACAACCGCAAATATGGTAGGTGACATCGCTCTTGGTGGTTCAACTATAGCGGGTATGACTGAAGATGAATTCAATGCTTACTACTGGGATTCCACTAATAATAGGCCCTTACATAATGGTAAAGGTAAGAATGCTGATGGAAAGATAACTGACTTAGAGGGCAGAATTTACTCAGAAGCGGTTAGCATTGCTGCTGCAATAGGTGAAGTAACATCAGCAAAATATAGGGCCTCTTTTGCACAAGGGTTCCAGACTAATACTTCTGCTTGGCATCAGGCTGTATTCGGGGCATTTGTCGGTACAGGAGATAGTTATAAAAAAGATTCTCGGTACAATGACAAAGATATGCAATTTATTGTTGGTTGCGGAGATAACTGGGCAAGCTCTGATAAAAGATTCGCATTAGAAAAATTTACGGGTAAAGCATATTTTGCGGATACTGTTACTTTGGGTAAACATGCGGAAGATCAGATGGATGCGGTTACTCTCGGAGATTTATACTCGGAAGTAGGCAAAGCTAAATCTGCGTATATTTCTCCTAAAAATTCCAAATATTATGCATTTAACTGGGCGCCAGTAGATACTCGAAGAGGTATTAATTTAGGTGCAGATAGCAATGATATTACAGCCGGTTGGTACGGAGTTGTAGGCGGTACTAACAGTAAAGTTAATCAAGCTGCGGGTTTTGTATTCGGCCAGTATCTAAATGGTGCTGCGGATAAGGACTCTACTGGATTTGCCCGTTTAGGCTCCGCAACGGTTGGCGCATTTAATATTCAAAATAATGACGCTGTCTTAACAGTAGGTAATGGTTTTGATACAAACAATCGCTCAAATGCACTCGAAGTTTTGTGGGACGGTACTGTTAAGTTTAATAAAATAAGTGATGGCATTAATTCAGCAACTGTTGCTGAATTACTCACCAGTAGTAGCCAACAACTTGACTTCGGACTCACTTCGGGCGATGCTAAATACTCCGTAGTTCAAAAGAGAGTAATGGCAAATGGCGAAGTCGGAGTAACAAGTGCTTATCAAAGAGGTACGGCTTCGTTTGGTGGGGGTACGCAAGCAGGCAGAACTGAGAAAGAATTTAACGAATGGTTCTGGTCTGATTTCTTAGATAATGAACATTTGCAACCTAATCCTGCGGGCTCTGCTTTACATAATGGTAAAGGATTAAAAGAAGGGAAAGTTACTGACGAAGGTAACTTAACATACGGCGAAAGCTTTTCTTTTGCATTTGCAGTAGGTGATGATTGTTATGCATATGGGCGTAGCTCGGTTGTCGGCGGAAGAAAGAACGCTATATATGGATTAGGTGGTACTGCATTTGGTTCGGATAACATAGTTTACGACGACAATGGATTTACAGCAGGTCAGTATAATAGAACCTTTGCCCCCAGCAGTATAAGCTTAGGTAAGGGCTTAAACGCAAGAAGAGAAGGTCAAGTTGTAGTAGGTACTTGGAATAAAGATTCTTCTGATGACATTTTTCAAGTCGGATATGGCAGCGATGGTGACAATAGAAAGAATGCATTATTAGTCGATAAAGATGGGCAAGTCATAGTAGAAAATACCCCTACTACCGAAAACAGTGTAGTCAGACAAAAAGAACTTGATACTAAACTTGATAAGTCTACCGCTGATATGTCTGCGGTATATACTCACGAATACCAGAGTAGTACCGGTAAATACATCGACACTGTAAAGAGATTTTCTCCGTCTGCAGCGGGGTGGGCAATTATGCAGCGTGATGGAGATGGTGCAACGCACATTAATACGCCTGTTGATGACCCTGTAAATCTTGATTTTGATAAAGACTATGCTGTCAATAAGGGATATGTTAATAATAAATTCATTATTAAACCGACTACGCCTACAGCTTTAAGTTATTTAACAATTTCATCTACGGGGGAAATTTCTTTATCGCCCGATGATAGTTTAGCTAAGTGTGATGAGCAAAATACTTTTACAGAATTAAATACTTTCAATGCTGCAGTTGAGTTACTCGGCGGGCTTAATAGTGATGGAGATGTTTCTCTTACGAACTCCGTGCTTAAAGTAATGAATGATACTCCGAACGGGGATGGTACTTCTAAAGATTTCGTAGCAATATATGATGCAGATAAGATTAGCTTTGAAGAAAATAGCAATGTCTATACCCTATCTTTCCCCCAAAAAAGTGGAGTACTTGCAACGCTTGGAGATATTACAACTGGAGTTGATCTAAAACATTCTGAAATAAAGAACGTAGATACTTCTTCATCTAAAGAAGACGCGTGGGTAGTAACTGATGATGATGCTGCCGTTTCAATCTATCATAAGAATACATCATCTCAGGCTGGGATTGCGATATCTAAGAGTTATGTCGGGATGTCAGCATATGAAGAAATAGATGGGGAAAGAGATTCAGTTACATTTGCACTTAATCCTAGTTCTATTTCTATAGGAGTGAATAGTACTTCTCAAGCGAAATCTACTACTTTAGTTATAGACGAAAATGAGGCACAGTTAAACGGAAAGAATTTAGTTACTTCTGAAAGTTTAGATGGCAAATTAAATATACTAGATTCAAGTACTATCGGCCAAGTATATGCAAGAAATTTACAGGGTGAAGATGTAGGTATTTCTTATAGCTACGCAGCGGAAGGAAGTACAATCGCACAACGCTCCGCGTCAGGTACTCTCGCTGTCGAAACTCCTACTCAAGACAATGATGCTGCAAATAAAAAATTTGTAGAAACTAAATGTGCAAATATCCCGGTAGGCGTAAAGATTTCTGATGTACCAGGATCCTTAAATGGAATAATCACTGAAGCAGATTATACAACGTTACAATCCAACCCGAATAACTATATACTGAAAGATGGCAAGAAATTTGAACGTAGCTCTGAAAGAACTCAACAAGATTCTTTATCATATGTTTGCAATGGATATCTAAATAATAGAGAGTTCCAAGAAGTTATAGAAATAACGGTATCTGCAAGAGCCTGGGTATTAAATTCGGATCAACTTTTAACGGATAAGACAATCGCTAACGGTAAAATCGGTGGTGTTTCTATAAAGAATGATTTTACAGATGGGCTTGAGATTTCTCAAAATGATGGTAACTTGAGTATTTATGGCGCGCTTGATTCAGATATTGCGGCACGAAATTCTAAGCGGCCTATTACAACTATAAATCTTAATAAAGCTGTGCTAGCCGCGCTCACAGATACCGATCACATAACCCCAGACGGAAATCAACAAGCTACGTTTAAAGCTGCTTGGGGCATAACCGCATCGATGTTCGATAGTGGAATGGAAGTAATCGATTTAGTCGAAGCCTCTGTCAATGCTACATCTGAAGCAACTTCCGGTACAATAAAAGATGAATACTGGGAAGATATTACCAAAGATGGAATAATTGGCATTAAACTCAACAATGAGTATTACATTACTTCTGATGATGGTCATACCCCGGGAGTTAAAAGCTTTACACACGTAGGCTGGAATGGTAATGCGAATCAAACCAAGAGTATAAACGTAACACTTGAAACGAAAGCCTGGGCACTAAAAATTGGTTATAGCAAGTATTATAGACATTATATAAAAGCTACTCTTGTTGATGGTAAAGTGATTTATTATGATTTCTCATCAACTCAAGCTGCTCAGTATACGTTAAGTACTTTACCTGTTCAACCAGATGATTCTCATTCGCAGTTCACTCTCATCGTAGGTAGTTATTATTCTACAGTTAATGGCCAGATATATCGTTCGGGAGACAATACGCCTAAGATTATACTGAATGGTATTTATACGACCGATGGCTCAACGATGTCGTATTTAAATTTAACAGGTACTGAGATAACCGCGGTCGTAGATAACGTTTTAGATACCTGAGGGCTAAAAACTGTATAGTATAGTGAGGCATTAGATGTTCAATATAGATAAAAACGGAATAATATATGTAAATAGGGGAGACTCATTTGAGCTGCCCCTATTTATCAATAAAGGAACAGATTTAGTCCCCTTAAGATGGGATATAAAGAATACTGGCGCAGAGGTATTTTTTGCACTTACTGAACCTAATCAAATGTTCGAAGATGCATTAGTTAGAAAAAAATACACACAAGACGACATAAATGAATTAGGGGATGTAGTTATTAAAATGACGCACGATGATACGAAATGTCTGTGCCCGGGCAAATATTATTATCAAATTAAATTAAAATTTCCCCCTGACGAAGACGATACATATCAAGTAAATACGATTGTTCCTAAGACACAATTTTTCATTGAGGAGTAAGCAATATGGGATACAGAGACGAGCAACCCTATCTTTATGGCAAATTAAATAAAGAAGTAGAAAATAATACATATTCCGGAGAAGATACAGATACTGCGCAGACGCAAGTAGATAACGATACTAGTACTATTAGGGTAAATGTAAAAGATTCCATCATTTTAGATAAGGCTACTATCAATGAAAATAATGAAATGATATTTACCGCCAGAGATGGTACGCAGCTCGCTGAAGTAGATCTTAATACTTTCCAACAAGAGCAATCTGACCTAGCAGAAGAAGATGTATCAAGTGAAACTTTTGTAAAAAATAAATCTACTAAGTACCTTAAAAACGAGGGCGAAGATGGCTCAAGTAAGTACACTACAGAAAAAGAAGTAGAAGCTAAGTGGGACGAATTCAATCTGGCCAACGGAGAAGGTCAAGGCTCATTAGTTCAAAAGAATGTTAAGAGCTCTAGCGGAGAATCTTATACAAATATAGCCAGCGGTAGTGGCGCGGTAGCACTTGGTAAAAATACTCAAGCTTTAGGTAACACTGATTTTGTAATAGGGCAATCTAATAAAACAACTGCAGAAAGTAGTGGTAACTTAGTAAGTGGTAATAGTAATACTGTAGATGGACAATACAACTTAGTAAGTGGTAATAGTAATACTGTAGATGGGTTTGGTTCAGCTGTATCTGGTAATAACAACTCTGTTGACCCACGTAGATGTGCAGTAGTAGGTGGAATTAGTAACGCTGCCCACAATGATGCTACTGCTTTATTTGGTAGACATCTTGATAGTACCACTGAAAATCAACTTATAGCAGGTTCCTGGAATAAACTTGATTCTAACGGTACTTTTATTGTAGCTGGCGGTACTGGTAATGGTGATAGGCAAAATGCGTTAGATGTAAATAAATCTACTGATGGCGATAAAGTATTCTATAATCAATCTGCCGATTATAATAAGTGGACCGAATTAAATACTCCTTTATCTATAACTGGTAGCTTAGTTGCAGGAAATAGAAATGAGGCTAAAGGTAGTGACTCATTTGCTTTTGGTAGAGATAATAAAGCTAATACAGACTTTTCAACTGCGATTGGTGTCGGTGTAGAAACTAGTAATGCTAATGAAGTAGCAATAGGTAGATATAACGAAAAGCGTACAGATGGTAGAGCTCGTTTTACAATAGGCGGCGGCTCAGAAGATGTAAGAAGTAATATCTTCCAAGTACTCGACAATGGTGCAGCTATCGCCAAAGGAGCTCCAGAAGGTGAGTTTGGAGTAGTTAGACAAAAAGAATTAGACACTAAATTAGATAAATCTTCTACAGCTGGTTTATATGCAGTAGCTTCTGATGGGCATCAATATCAGCAATCATTAGCTGCGTCTGCTACTGGAGTAAATGCAGTCCCAGTAAGAGATTCTAATGGTTACTTATATACTCAGTCTCCAAATGAATATGCTGATAATACTAAGTATAGTGTAGTTAACTGGAACACCTTCAAAACTGCATCAGATTTAGTAGCAAGTAAACTTAATGAAAACATCATTAAGAACCCCGAAAAAACGTACTTAGTATGGAAAGGGGAGAATGCGGATTTTAAACTGCGCAAATCAATAGGAATGGTAATTGACTGGGGTGACGGGAGTGCTGACACGTTCAGTGCTGCATCTGAGGTTGAATCTGTGTCTCATACATATACAGATACCATAGGTATTCATCTCATTTCAATAAGTAATCTTGCGCATATCAGTTCAGCGTCATTCCAGAATAAAACTGAGTTACTAAGAATAAGTATAGGTAAGAGTGATAACCCTGGCATTGGAAGCCGCGCATTTGCAGGTTGCACAAATCTAACTCAGATAGATATTCCTGATACTGTGGATAGCATAGGAGACTACGCCTTTGACCACTGCACCGCACTAGAATATATCAAATTACCTAAACAGTTAGAAAGACTGTACGTTTCAGTGTTTTATTACTGCTCTGCACTAAAAGAAATAATACTGCCCGATACTGTTACAGATATTGGAACTGCTACGTTTTCTGGTTGTACGAAGTTAGAGAGAATACATTTCAACGGCAAAACTAACATAGCTGCGGATTCTTTCAAAGCGTGCGAGGCACTAAAAGAAATTGTGATAGACTCAGTCGAACCCGCAGTGCTGAATGCAGTAATACACAGTAATACGCAACGAATTGTAGTCCCAAAAGAATCTATACGGGCATATAAGAATGCAGAGGGCTGGAAGCAATATGCCGATAGAATCGTATATAATCTTGATAGCTCGTACATCGATAACTTTGGTCTTACACAAGGCGATAAGAAGTATTCTATAGTTCAGAAGCGAGTTGCCGGTGCTACTATTGATAGTGGAACGCCTGCACCTGATGAATTGTGTAAAGCTTATCAATGGGGTAGTTCTTCGTTCGGCGGTGCTTGTCAGTCGGGTATGACCGAAGATGAGTTTAACGCTTTTTACTGGGATAGTTCAACTCAAACAGCTAAAAATGGTGGACAGGGATTAAAAGACGGTAAGGTTACGGATTACACAGGCAGGACTTATGATAAATCTCGTAACTATGCCTTTTCTGTAGGCGGTGGCAATAAGGCATTAGGAAGAGATTCGTTTGCAGCTGGAAATAGTAACATTACAGAGGCGTTAGCGTCAGCAGTTTTCGGGTTTAACAATAAAGTTTCTAACATACAAAAATATAGCTTTACTGTAGGTAGATACAACGAAGATAAAGCTAATTTGTTATTCTCTGTTGGAAACGGTATAGATGATTCAAACAGAAGAAATGCGTTTGAAATAGACACAGATGGAAATGTAAGGACTTATCGTTATCCGTTGACTGAAAACGACGTTACTAATCGTGGTTACGTAAACAATGTCCAAGAAACATTACAAACACAAATAAACAGCCGAGTTCAAAACAATGGAAATCCTTTTAGAGTTTACGTGACAGACCAAAACGGAAATAACTCTTCGCTGGTTTACGGAAACACTTATACATTAGGAACTAACAGCTTCCCGATATATAGTTCTCACGGAACGTTAAAGGTTGCAAATTCTGAAACAGATAATGAAGCTGTAAACCAAGGTCAATTAAAAACGAAGCTCGACAAAGCTGGAGGAACAATTACAGGCGATTTAATAATTGCAGGAGATTTAACTGTAAACGGTACAGAAAAGATTAACAACGTAGAGAACTTGAATGTTAAGGACGCTATGATTTATTCTAATGCTGACGGAGCAACACTTGCGAGCTTGGCAGGTCTTGGAATAAAAACGAATGCGACTGATATATACGGTATTGTTTATGATTATACTTCTGACAGTGTTAAACTTGGGTTAGGTAAGGCTGATAGCAATGGTAAGTTTACGTTCAATACTGACGAAGGTACGGCAGTAGCAACAAGAGATGATAGCACAAAGCTTACGAATGGTTGCTTACTTGCGTGGGACGCTACAAATAACAAACTTGTTGACAGTAATTTCGGTCTGACAGCAGGTGATGCGCTTTACTCAATCGTTCAAAAAAGAATAAATTCTGCGGGAGAAGTTGTTGCAACTAAAGCTTATCAACGTGGAAGTATGTCAATAGGCGGTGGTACAGTTGCAGGCGATAAAGATGGAGTTCAAACTGATAGTTCATTTGCATTCTCTCAGGGTGAGTTAAGTAATGCAATTGCACGAGCTACTTCTGCATTTAATAATTCAAATGCAACCGCTGAATATGCATTCTCCGCAAACAAATCGAATGCGAGCGGCGTACAATCTGCTTCGTTTAACCAGGGTACGGCTTCGGGTGAATTGAGTTTTGCCGCAGGTGACGGTTCGTTAGCAAGTGGAAAAGGGTCATTTGCGGTAGGTCAAGGTGTTAAAGCAAGCGCAGACTATATGTTTGCGATAGGTAAATTTAATGCTAATTATAATGATAGTCTTTTTGAAGTTGGCTATGGCACACAAGGTGAAGAGAAAACTGCATTAGCTGTAAATAGCATCGGTGATGTTACTGTAACAAAGGCTCCCAGAACGGAAATGGCAGTTGTGCGTAAAACTGATTTGGATAGCGCTGTACGTACTCTTAATAATTCACTTTTAATTAAAATAGGTGAAAAACTCGATAAACCTGCAAATCCTTTGGAAGAGAGTGTTATTACTATGGCGAGTACAGGAACAGTCGGTACATTACGGAAAAGTTATCTCGTAGATACATATAGCGACCAAACAATCGCAGGAAATAAATCGTTTGAGAGTTTAATAAATGCGAACGACGGGATAACTCTAGGTAATGATAGCAGACTAACTTTTAATCACGATACTATGCGTACTATAATAGTTCCTGATACGAGTTATGCTACAGAGGAATATAGCCAGTTTATTCAAACATTACCTCAGCAGAAAGGTACATTCCTACTCCGCCCTGACGACTTACCAACCGAAACATCTCTCGTAACAGTCTCTTCAACAGGTACTCACGCTTATAAAAAAGTTAGTGAGTTGGTTGATACGACGAGTGAGCAGACTATTAATGGGACTAAAACATTTGGTATATATTTAGAGTCGTTTCCTACTCCGCCTACGGGGCAGTATTTCTCCCACGGGCTTAAACTTGAGGACGAAACTTATCCGCTCAAAATGCAAAATTTATACAGTTTGAACGTCGAGGGACTTGAAAAAGTTACAGATTACGTTGAGACCTGGTTTAACGCAACCAATATAAAATTTTCACGACCTGGAGGAGTTCAATACAATATCGAGTATCCTGTGTTTAATAGCAGTAACAGTTTTATGTTCGCTCTTACGCCTTACGCAGCACCTACCGAACCTTCTGTAGTAGTAAATGCAGTAGACAGAACTCCTACTTGGAAACCTGTATCAGAACTTGGTGGTAACGCTCTCAAAGTAACAGTGTGGTGATAGTATGAGATATATGACGACAACTAAGAATTTGTTTGATGTAAATAATCTTACACCCTATACTCCTGACAATCTTCCTTACGTAAGAGCTGGTGTTTATAAAGGGAATATAATTGCAAGGTCAAGCACAACTAACTCGTCTTGCTCTTCGCAGAAAACATTAAAAGAGTTATGTCCAAATATCGAGGCTGGTAAAACTTACACTATTCATTTTGATACTACTGCGACAGGTGACCAAGCTCAAATAATATATAACGTAAACAGTAAAGCAATATGGAAAAATGGAACTTCTCGCACAGTTGAAGAAGACGACTTAACAGGAGTAGTATTATTTTATGCTAACCATCCTGAGACTACTGTTGCGACAATTTCAAACTTTCAACTAGAAGAAGGTCCTACAGCAACACCTTACGTACCTTACGGTTATCTCTCTGTGCATAAGGGAAGACATAAAGTAAGTGATGTATGTCAACTACTCGATAAAAGTAAATATCCTGCTACTCAAACAAAATCAGGAGTTACTGTTACTAAGAACTATGATGGAACTTTAACGGTTAGCGGAACATCGACGGCTACTGATTATATTCACTTGGGACCAGCTTATCCGCGAGAAAATAACGGTCATATTCTTTTATTGAGAGGTGCTGATAGTTTTGCGTCAATCGATACATATAGTTTAGAGTTACTTAATCAATATAATGCTGCTGATTACGGTAATGGTGTAATTGTTAAAAGTAATTCTGCACTATGGCGTTATTGGGGAATTTATTTTCAAAATGGCATAACTTTTAACGATGTCATTCTAAAACCTCAACTTTTCGACCTAACAGAAATGTATGGAGCAGGAAACGAACCTAAGACTGTAGCGCAATTTAAGCAAGACTTTCCCGACGAATTATACCCATACTCACCTTATTGCTGGGCGAAGATAAAAGGGTTGAGATACTTGACTACTACAAAGAATTTGTTTGATAATATTCCCGTAAAAACTAATTATATTATAAACGCTCAAGGCGAAGAAGTTGCGACTCCCGGATATAACATTTACGGCAAAATATACGGGAAAAATTTTACATTTTCTATACACACTCCCGTCGTTGCTGGTGAAGATAATTGGCTACGTATTTGCTATTATGGTTCGGACGGGACATTTGTAAGTCGTGATGACTACGATTTCGACAAAAGAACTGTTGTAAGTGTACAAAACAACAATGCGTCTTACATACAGTTGACTTTTAGTAAAAATTCATTTCCGAATTATAAATTACAAGTCGAACTTGGTGATACAGCAACAAATTACGTGCCTTATGGTTATTTACCACTAAAATAAGAAAGGAGAACAAAATGGCAGAATATAAACAAGTAGATTTACAAATCGGCACAGAAGCTCAATTTGAAACAAAGAAAGCAGAATTACCCGTCGGCACTATTGTAGGCATAACTGACCCTATTCACGAAGAAGAATTAGATAGCGATTTGCAAACTGCAATAAACAGCATCTCGAATAAGCTTGACAAACCTTCAGGTAATCCGACAGAAGACAGTTTAGTTAAAGTATCGAGCACAGGGAGTACGAGTTATAAGAAATTAAGCGAATTAGTTAATACGACTGATAATCAGACAATATCTGGACAAAAAACGTTTTCCTCTGTTCTTGCTAGTTATCTTGATGTCACTACTTCGCAAAATAATAAGACTAGTTCTGTTTTTATACAAGGTTCAGATTTTATCTTTAAGACATTTGATGACGATAATGTTATCCCGGAAATGCGCATTTGTAATGCTCCACTGTTTAGGGGTACTTTCGACGACTTACACACACAATTTCCAACATTTGCTCAAAACCCTGCAGCTGCACCTACAGTTGATAGTGTAACTGTTTACGAGGCAACTACAGCTAAACCTGTATGGAAACCGTTGAGTGAAATTACAGGTGGCGGTTCATCAGTAGAAGTAGTACAAACTACTGGCGATAGTACAACTGCAGTAATGAGTCAAAAAGCTGCTACTGATACTTTTACTCTTGCTGATGGGGGAATGATAAAGAATGGAATTTTTACTGGCGATGCTAATTTTACAATGGTGGATTTGTTATCTCTCCCAGATATAGTGTATAAAGGCAATAATGAATTAACAGTTCCTAAGCAGAGTGGTACATTTCTTCTTAGACCAAATGATTTACCAAATGAAACTTCTGTTGTAACTCTAACATCAACTGGAGGTCTTGGTTATCAAAAAATAGGTAATTTAGTAAATGTCGAAGACGATCAAACAATCGTAGGCGCAAAAACGTTTCAGTCTTTAATTACAGCTGAACAGGGCGTGAAATCTAATACGAGAGTTGAAATAGGTACTAGTAATACTGATAAGTTATGGATAGTAAAAGATGCACTTGTTAAATATGGTACTGATGGGTTATTCCAAACAAATAAAATTCCATTTATAGGTCAATATGAATATAACTTAGCTTTAGCCCCCACAACTGCTCCTACTGCTGATTCAGTTGTAGTAACTGGTACTGATAAGAAACCTACTTGGAGAGCAGTAAACGAGCTAGGACCTACAGTTGTACAGGCAACTGGTGATAGTGAAACAGCTGTGATGTCACAGAATGCAATTACAAATGGTGACATGCACGTTACGGGCGCTTGGTATTTTGATGGAGGATACATAACTGCTGAGGGCAAGATAATAGCAGGAGCTAGTTGGGGTGTACATGCAGGTGGCGCTGAGCTACTGGAAGACCATTTAAAGCTTGACGTCATAGATTACAATGTAACGCTTCAGCTTAACGAAAGTGGAAAGCACATGGGCAGTAGTCACACAATAACTATTCCTGCTCAAGATGGTGCAATGCTGGTTCGTCCGACAGCATTCCCGACTGCCGAGTCCTTAGTATCTATAAGTTCTACCGGTTCTCCCAGTTATAAAAAAGTTAGCGAGTTAGTAGATTTATCAAGTACTCAAACACTTACAGGGGCAAAGACATTTGGAGATGTTGACATTGAGGGTACTTTCTCGTACACAGGTCTTAATGTATATCCTCCGATGGCTAATGGAGCGATGGCAGTTAGGCCAACTGACTTCCCAACTTCCGACTCAGTATTAACATATAGTACTACTGGAACTCCTGGTTATAAGTCAGTAAGTGGATTCTCAAAAACCCTGTATAATCATTATATAGAATTTACTAATTCGCAAACCGCTGTTACACTTTTTGCACTAAGATATAACTCGACTGATGCTACAGAGGTTACCTCTGTCGCGACTTTGCAAGCATTGATAAAAGATAATAACCCGGTACCTTTAATGATACTAGCAACAGAAGGCACAGTATCTAGCGTAGGCCCTGCATATCTGAAAGCGCAAGGTAATGCTATCTATATGTGGGAGGGCAACACAAAAAATCCTTATTCATTGTCAAACTTTACAATTACTGATAACGTAACAACAGTATAAATAAACAAAACTAAATTATTTATAGGAGAATAAAAAATCATGGCACTCAAAAAGACAAATTACGAAGTAAAAGAAATGGGCTTAACTCTTGCTGAAGCATATGCATTCATTCACAGAATAGAATGTGATAGATATGCTGAAACGGTTAGCACTGAAGTAAACGGTGAAATAACTGAACAGCAAGTAGATAAACTCAAAGGTGTAGCTGAATTCTATGTTCAAAATGCACCTAGAGAATCTGCAATGGGACTTAAACCTTTTGAAAGACACATTGTACATTTCAATTGTAAAGCAAATGAAAATCCTATGGAAGCAGCTTACATTGAAGCAAAAGGTACTCACACTGTAAAAGAATATGACGAAGACACCCATCAGTACGTGGATGTTGAAAAACCGAATATCTTTAACGGTTGGGAAGATGATATTGTTGTAGAATAAGCTAATTTACGTAAAATTAGGAGACTAAGTGGTCAATGGCCAATAGTGTAGATAAAGAAAAACTTTTAACTTTACCTGAATTTAAGAATCTTAAACCAGAGGAACTCGATGTAATAGATCAAATAATTACAGAGATGAATTCCTCTGGTTATTCGTCTTTATATGAAAAATTAAGGTTCGCAGATTTTAGGGAAATACCCGTAGATATACTTACCTTTGTAGATGATAATAACTACTTAGGAAACGCATGGCACGATGCTCAAGGTAATAGTAAGCTATATCCGTACTGGCGCGAAGAACTCAAAAAAGTTTTCCCAAATAACATGGATCTCAGTGTTAACAATGTAATATTAGGCGGCTCACGCGGTAGAGGAAAGACAGAAATTGCGGTTCTTATGATTGCATATCAACTATATAAAGTATTGTGCCTTAAGAATCCTCTTGAATATTTCCATCTAAAGCCAACCGAAAAGGCTGTATTTGCCTTTATGAACATTAAACTAGCTCTTGCGGAAGAAATAGGTGTAAGTAAATTTCAAAATACAATACAATCGAGCCCGTGGTTTTTATCGCACGGAGAAGTCACCGGTAGAACACGTAAAATATGGGTTCCGATGAAATTCAACGGGCAAGATGTAGTTGAAATCAAGATAGGTTCGCAAGCAGATGACTTAATAGGTTTACCTGTACTTGGAGTTTTCTTCGATGAAATATCCTTTATTAAGAATTTAGATATTGAGATACAGAAGCGCAAAGCCAACGATATGATAGATACGGCTTTGGGTGGAATGAAAACGCGATTTATTCATAACGGGAAAAACCCAACGCTTCTAATATTAGCATCTTCTAAACGAAGTGATAAAGCTTTCCTGGAAGATCACATGAAGAAAAAGGTAAAGTCTGAAAAAGACAATGTGTATATCTCAGAAGGATCTGTATGGGCAGTTAAACCTAAAGGTACGTACTCAGAAGAAACTTTTAAAGTAGCTTTAGGAAATAAGTTCCTACCATCTATCGTACTAAAAGATAATGAAGAAGAAATAACTTATATTAAAAAGGGTTATAAGATATTAGAAGTACCGATAGATTTTAAGGCGGATTTCTTAGACGATATTGATCGAGCATTATGTGATTTCGCAGGCATTGCAAGCTCAAATTTATCTAAATACATAAATGGCGAAAATTTCTGTAAGTTAATAAATCCTACCAGAGTTAATCCCTTTTCTAAAGAAATATTAGAAGTGGGGAATGGTGCGGACGATACTGCGCAATACAGCGATTACTTTGACTTAACTAAGATAAATCCTAAACTTAAGTCGCGACCCCTGTATATACATTTAGACATGTCAATATCTGGAGACAAAACAGGTATTGCAGGTGTATGGATAACAGGGAAAAAGATTTCTACAGATGGCTCAAATATGGGTAAAGATTTATTCTATACTCTAGCTTTTTCTGTAAGTATAAAGGCACCTAAAGGTCGACAAATTTCATTTGAAAAAAATCGTAACTTTATAAGGTGGCTAAAAAAGAACGGATTTAATATCAAAGGCGTAAGTTCAGATACATTCCAGTCTTATGATCTGCAACAACAATTAACAAGTGAGGGCTATTCTTGTTCTATTATATCAGTAGATAGAGTACAAGATAAAATATGTAAACCATATCAAAACTTCAAATCTATAATAGATGAGGGAAGATTAGACGTATATGAATCTAAACAGCTGCTCCTGGAAGTGACTGATCTTGAGAGAGATATGGATACGGGCAAAGTGGATCATTCGACGGATGGTTGTTTTACAGGCGATACGAAAGTAAGTTTAGTTGACGGGAGGGAATTATCGTTTGAAGAACTTGTTGATGAATACAAACAAGGTAAATCAAATTACGTATACTCATTTAACCACCAAACTAATCAAATAGAGCCGAAGCCTATAAAGAAAGCTTGGATGACAATAAAAAATGCTCGCCTAGTAGAGGTGGAATTAGATAATGGAGAAATAATTAGATGTACCCCCAATCATCGATTCATGCTCAGAGACGGCAGTTATATAGAAGCAGAGAACCTACGTCCAGGTCAACCTCTCATGCCCTTATATAGAAAGATAGGTAAAGTGGGCTTAGCTGGTTATCGGCTATATTATAGCCCCCTGGAAGAAGTTTGGCATTATGAGCATAGACAATTTGTGCATAAATATAATGAAACGATCAAAAAGACTGAAGTGGTGCATCACATTAACTTTAACAAGTTAGATAACACCCCAACTAATCTTAAAATTATGTCAAGAAATGTCCATACGCGGTTACACAATAGAGAGCAGAGCGATGAAGAAAGATCGAAACGCAGCTTATCCATCAAAAAATGGCACAAAGAGCATCGAGGCACTGAGGAATATGCTACGCGCTCAGAAAAAATACGTCAGGCACTATATGTCAACCTAGGCGAAGAAGCTGCAAATAAAAGAGTCGCAAAACGTGCGAGAATAGCTGAAATAGAAAGAATATTTGATGTTGAGTGGGATAAACTAACTCTCTCTGAAAAGAATCGCATAGGCAATAAATATGCGAGAATGATTGATCCTACGATTCAGCAAAGAACTTCTGCAGCGTTGTCGCAGCGACATAAAGAGGGTTTATTTACCAATGCTAAGATAGCCTTGCAGCGCCACAACGATTCGGTTAGAGGAAAACCTCGGAGTCCCGAGGATAGACAAAAAATGCGGGAAGGACAACGACGAATTAGAGAGTATAAAAACCACAAAGTTGTAGCCGTCCGATATCTAGATTATACGGAGGATGTGTATGATATCGAAGTTGCCGATAACCACAATTTCGCGCTTTCATCCGGTATATTTGTACATAACTCAAAAGATTGCTCAGACGCAGTCTGTGGCGCACTTTTTAACGCCTCTCAAAATGCAGAACAATATGCATTTGATTATGGTGAAGATATCGAAACAGTGGAAAATGCTAACGCGTCCTCTAATAATGAAAGCATTAGACAGCAATTAAGTGTAGACTTTAATGCAGAGATACAAAGAATGTTAGATCCCGTAGCAAGAAGACAAAAAGAGATAGCAGAGGAAGCAAATTCAAACCCTTCTCAACCGCCCAAAATTTCTTCTTCATTTAATTCACAACCATCGTATGCAATTAATTATCTTAACGATGGAATTATAGTGTTCTAAGGAGTATATATGCCAGATAATAATCAAGACGTATTTATTAATGATACGAATTTATATAATAAACCTACTAAAGCAATTCCTAAACCTGCCCCTGAAATAGGTGTAGATACTCACGGTGTAGTTATGAATAAAATACTCGGCAACGAGCTTAATGTATCTGGGGGTATTGATTTAGGTGCTATAGAATCATTTACTTCTGCATCTCAAAGTAGAGATCAAATATACTCTCTTATGGATATGATGTGTCAAGATTCAAAAGTATCTGCAGTATTAGAGACTTATGTAGAAGATGCTACAGAAACAAATGATCGAGGCAATATCGTATGGTGTGAATCCGCTGACGAATCAGTTACTAAATATGTTACATATTTACTCGACGTAATGAACGTAGATAAGTATTCGTACAAGTGGGTATACAATCTTTGTAAATATGGTGACCTTTATTTAAGACTTTATCGACAGTCTGATTATGTAGACGACGTACTTTCAGATACGGTTACCCAAGATGTATCTAGTAAGAAAAATTATCTTACAGAAGAAGTTTTGAAAGAAGATCTTGCTAATACTTCCGGTAATAGAGGAGAACGTATTAATGAAGACGTAAATATCGTTGGATATCGGCCAGGAGATAAGTATGTACATTATATGGAGATGGCTTCCAACCCCGCAGAAATCTTTGAACTTACAAAGTTTGGAAAAACCTATGCATATATAAAAGCCGAAGTATCTTCCTCTTCTTATAATGCAAATAATACTTATGGAGAATATTATCAGAAGTATTCTTTTAAGAAGGGTGATATCGATATTCACGGACCTACAGATTATGTACATGCGTCTCTGGAGGAAGATAGTGGGAGAGTTCCAGAGGAAGTTAACATCTTTGTAGAAGATAAAAACAAAGAGAAGACAAAGAGTACTACATATACTGTAAGGAGGGGTCAGTCTTTACTATATAATACATTTAAGATATGGCGAGAATTAAAGTTATTAGAAGATTCTGTAATTTTAAATCGTATTACTAAATCATCTATAGTAAGGATGATAAATGTCGAAGTAGGGGATATGGCAAAAGAAGAAATCGGCCCCCACTTACAAAAGATAAAATCTCTTATAGAACAGAAAGCTGCTCTTAATGCTGGAAATAGTATGAATGAATATACTAATCCGGGACCAGTTGAAAATAACGTATATATACCCACGAGAAATGGGATGGGTGCACTTACGATAAATTCAATAGGTGGGGACGTGTCTGTAGGAAGTTTGGACGACTTAGATTATTTCCAATCGAACTTCTACGGAAACTTACGTGTACCTAAGCAATACTTTGGCATTACTGATGATAATGCGGGCTTTAGTGGCGGGCAATCTCTTGCTATAATATCATCGCGGTATGCTAAAATGATCAAGCGCATTCAAAATTGTTATTTACAAGCGCTTACAGATGCGATCAATCTTATGTTATTAGATAAGAAATTAGATGCATATGTAAATAAATTCACCCTCAGAATGCAGGAACCCACTACTCAGGAAGAAATTGACCGCAGAGATAATCTTGCTTCTAAGGTAGGTATTATTCGTGACACTATGGATATGCTCAATGACATAGAAGATGTAGCTACTAGGTTAAAAGCACTAAAGGTGTTGTTAGCTAATGTATATACAGATAATGACCTCGCTTCAATTATTCAGGCAGAGATAGATAGACTTGAAGGGGAACAAGAAGAAGTTATCGAAGAAGAAACTACTATAGAAGGCCCTGGAGAAGAGACTGATCTCGGAGGAGAATTAGGTTTAACTCCGTTACCTACTGAAACCGCGGAAGCTCCTGAGTCTGAAGAAACTACGCCCGAAGAAGAAAATTTACCTTCTCCTGAAGAAGCAGCTAGTGACATAGATTTTAGTAACAATAATCAAGAAATTTAGATAACAAGGGGGTTATACCCCATGGAGGAAAAATGATTTCAAGAAACGATATAATCTTACTTCTTTCTGAATTAGAAGAAAGGGGTTTAGATACTAAGCAGCAATTAAACGAAGTATTTTCATCTACGTCGATTCCATTAAGCGTATTAAAATACATAAATGACAATAGGCAATTAGATTTAAGTAAATTCTATCTTAAAATTAGAAAAAGTTACAATAACAAGAAATCTAAATTATATGGATCTATTGTAAAGGAAGTAACCGAACCTTTCGATGTAATACTTACACTTTCTGCTTTACTCACACAAATTGTATTATATGCAGAAAAAGCAGAAGATAGAATGATGTTTTTAAAACATTCTAGGGCAGATGAAATTAGTAAATCTCTGCACAACTATTTCACTAATTACGATTTAACTCCTTGTATGAAATTGCTAAGATTAGTGAAAGTTGATTGCAAAGCAATCGAGAGTTTAAAATAATTTTAAAAATTTTCCCACAAAACGTTAAAAAACAGAGCTTCATAGTGTATATATGTATATAATTAATATTTAAATATTATTAACTAAAGTTAATAATATATCTATTTATTATTATTTAAATAATTTTTTAAATATATTTAATTAATATTAACTAGTTATACTAGTTTAAATATTTTAAATTATTATTATCTAATTTAAATAGTATTACGGGTTATACGCTAAATTTAGTAGAACTACTTCACATTAGTTATGGAATAGTAAATCACATGTAGGTGAGATAGATGTTAGAAAGTATTAGTAATAAATTAGAGTATAGTAAGTTATCCCTTGAGGAACAGAAGAAAAGAGGTATATTAGGAAGACTTGTAGGAGTAATCGCAGATATGAAACACCCTACGAGGAATGGCAGACTCTACTGTGAGGAGTTATGGGATAAGACTTTCGAAGATCCTATAATGAAAGAGAAGATAGCTAACAAGTGTTGTTTCGGAGAATTAGGTCATCCTACAGATCGATCAGAGATTGATATGGAGAAGATAGCGATATGTTTAGATGACTTCCCCAAGAAAAACGCGGACGGCAAGCTCATAGGTGTATTTAATATCTTAGATACTCCGAATGGGCGTATTCTCAAAACCTTATGCGATTATGGTTGCAATATAGGTGTAAGTTCCCGAGGCAATGGAGACGTCACTGAAGACTTTGAGGGTAATCAGTCAGTAGACCCAGACTCATATGAATGTGAGTGCTGGGATGCAGTATTGATCCCAGCCGTCAAAGAGGCGAGACCTACATACGTAACCGAGTCTATGGATTCGAAGATGACTCTTAAAAAGGCATTAACAGAATCCTTAAATAACTCAAGTGAAGAGGATAAGAAAATAATGATAGACACCCTAGATTCATTAGGGATTGACTATAAAGAATCTGAGAATCCAGTAGCCATGGAAGCTGATAATATCGGAGCCAATGTAGTGAACGATTTAAAGGAAGCTTTACGAGCACAGAAAACCGCAGAACAGAAGATTATAGAACTTCAAGAGAAGTTATCAGCGTGCAATGCAAGGGAATCGGCTTTAAATGAAGAATTATCTAAGTATAAGTCGTCTGTAATCACTCTAAGTACTGCAGTAAGAAACGCAAAAGCTTTAGGTAGTAAAATAACTAGTCTTAATGAACAGTTATCAGCCAAAGACCGGATGGCAACATCCCAAGCTGCAAAAGTAAAAGCTTTAGAAGCACGTGAAAAGATTAATCTTGATAAAGTGAAGTCACTTAGTGAATCTTTATCTAAAAAAGATTCTAGTATTGAGTGGTTAAAATCTCTCAATAATAAGTTAACTGAAGACTTAAACAAGAAAGATCTTGCGATGCATAATAGAGAATTGCAATTGCAGGAAAGTATAGAGGATCTTAAAAAAGATTCCAAAATACTAAAGCAAGAATTTACAAAGAAACTTAACGAAGCACAGACTCAGGTATCTAAGTATAAAAACTTAGCCTCTTTAGCTACTAATAAGTACATAGAGTCAAAAGCTTTAAGTATCGGAGTAGATGCGAACGAGGTTAAGAATAAATTAAATGAGAACTATTCATTTAAGGATATTGATAACGTCTGTGAATCATTGCAGAATTATCAACTAAATATAAGTAAATTACCCTTTAGTATAAATAATAAAAATGTAAAAGTTAAAGTTTCTGAGTCATTCGAGCCTATTAAGCCAAATTCAGGTTATGATGATACCGTAGATTCTTCGCTATTAGAATTGGCAAAATTAAAATAAGGAAGAAAAGGTAAATTAAGATGGCTAAAATGTCACTTTTAGAAGCATATAAAAACAGATTAGCAGTCGCAGAAGGCTGCTACGCAAAGGAGCATGCAGGTGAATCCCTCAGCGAATCCAAAAAACTCGTTGTGGCGAAGTGTCTCGAAAATACCAACAAATTTTTAAATGAAGCATTAATTCGAGTGCATTAAAGCAGTGATGTTTTAATTAAACCGCGTGAAAACTGGGAACTCTTGTTTTTACAGACAAGACAATCAGTTACCAAGCTCTTGAAAGAGAGAAGGTTCAACGACTATCGAAATGGTAACTTGAGAGAAATCCTCGAGGTAGAACAAAGTAGAGTAGAGCCTATGGGCTCGAAGTGCGTGGCAACTTATAAGCGGCAAAAGTTTATAAGTTGATGATATAGTCTGAACTCTACAGTGATGTAGAGAGTTTAATAAATGAATATGAGTAAATATTATTAGGAGTGTAGACTAATGGGTGGAGGCAATAACCGATCCTCTAAAGATTAAGATTGCTCACGATAATAACTTAAATATAGAATTCATTTATTAAGATTAACACAAATTGTCGAAAATTCTGTAGGTACGCAGAGATCGGATTTGGGTCTTAATTTCTAGGACGTTTACGTAGAGATGCGTAAATAAATTTTATAATTATATGTAATTTCGAAAATAGTGCGAATATTGCTTGTACAATTACCCCCTCCCGCAGAAGTATTTAATTATGTATGGTTACATTTATATAACTACGAACACGCTGAATAATAAAATATACATAGGGCAGCATATTTCTTCAAAGTTTGATTTCAATTATCTAGGATCAGGAAGTGTTCTTAAACGTGCAATTAAGAAACATGGAAAGTCGCACTTCTCATCACTTTTATTAGAGAGTTGTGAGTCAATTGAAGATTTAAATAGAAAAGAGTCTTATTGGATATCTTATTATAATAGTACTGATCCTACTGTTGGCTATAATATTAAATATGGCGGTAATAACACCCCTCTCCCTGAAAGAGTGAAGGCAAAGATCAGTAAAGCCCAGCGCGATAATCCCAATCGCAGCATGCTTGGGAGATTGCATACTTCTGCTGCGAAACTCAAGATGTCGCAGTCCGCTTCTGGTAAAGCTAAATCCCCTGCGGCGCGGAAGCATATGAGCGAGGCAAAGAAGGGTAAGCCGCGTATGGGTGGAGATAACACCGGTAAGATATGGGTGAATAACGGAGTTAAACAACATCTCATATCTCCGCAGTACTTAGAATCGTATCTGAACGATTCATACGTACGCGGCAGAATACCTCAAACCCTTAATCAAAAGAATAAAATTAAAGCTCGCTATCGTTCGAGTGCGTATATCCATTTGAACGATAAATGCATTAACGTCCCCAAGGATCGTCTAGAGGAATATCTAGATGCAGGATGGGTCGAGGGTAAATTGCCCTACTCCACAGAGCATTGTAGTAATATAAGTAAAAGCAAGAAAGGGGCCCGAAAAATTATTCTTAACGGTAAGACAAGATATGTGAAGTTTTGCACATCTTAAGCACATGTAATTATAAAAGAAACACTATGTGAATTGCTGGAAACTCTCAATGGAGTGCTTTTGAGACAACCAGCAGCCAAGCTCTTGAAAGAGAGAAGGTTCAACGACTATCGAAAGTACAACTTATCAGAAATAGATAAGTGAATAAATGAGTAGAGTAGGAATCAAGTGATTCCGAAGCGCATAGAATCTTGTAAGGATAATACAAACCAAGATTATGATATAGTCTAATCCTTAAAGTGATTTAAGGAAAATAGTTGGAAACGAACTATTTGTAATATAAATGATGGAAAAAATTTGCACTCAACCTGATTACCACTGCAGTTCCTAATCTCATCAGTACGGACCTCGTTATTACGTACCCCATGTCCAGTATGAGTGGATATAAACGTTAAGTTACGTATCCTTAGTGCAGTGATGTACTAATAAAACCTTGTTAATTGCTGGAAAACCTATCGGTTCTTGAACAGGCCAGATAGACAATCAGCAGCGAAGCTTCTATAAAAGAAGAACGTTCAACGACTATCGAAAATATAATATAAGAGAAAAACTTATATGAATAAATGAGTAGAGTAAAGTTCAAATGAACTTGAAAGACAAGGCGTCTTATAAAGGATAAATCAATATAAGATGATAATATAGTCTGAACTATATAGCGATATATAGAGAGATATTTGAAAATTAAATTATTTAATAGTAGTTTAATTTAATGAATATTTCGTAACATTTTGATAACCTATGTTCAATATACGACGGGTAGTAATAAAGGGGCATATACGAATGATCCCGCTGATGTAATTAACGATCCGTTCCACCTTGGTTCTTTTAAGAAAGGTGCTGACGGAAAACTCGATATCAACTACACGTCCTCGAAGGTAGTAGAAGCGAAAGCAGCTGTACCTGCAGGTCAGTCCGTAGAAGGTAACCTCAACTGGATTCCTGTAATCGCGGGTTCGGTTGAATTTGTAGTTGGTACTACGACCTATGTCGATGATGGTAAAGGTAAAATCATGATAAAGGGCGGCGCAGCAGTTGCGGATAGCTCGATTGATTATAAGACTGGTGCTTATAAATTCGCTACGACTGAAGCAGCGGCTACCGCGGTATTTGCTAACTATGTTTATAACAACGTTACGATTCCGCAGAACGACCTTCCTATCGTCAATGCGCAGATTAAATCTTTGCCGTTAGTCGCTAAGGCCCGCAGAGTAGCCATCTATTTCTCTCAAATAGCGGCTTTTCAGGCTTAACCTAAAAAGTTCAGGCCCTACATGAAGAAATTTGTGTAGCAAACCTATCGAATTGCTGGGAACCCTTAAAGGCGATTAAACTAAAAAGGAATACGAAAGTGTAAACTTGAATGTTTAAAAATTAATCGCATTAGGCAATCAGCAGCCAAGCTTCTAAATTAAAATTTGTGAATAATTTAAATTTTAATATGGAGAAGGTCCAGAGACTATCTCGGAAGAGAGTAGAGATCGAGTGATCTCGAAGTGGTAGGTATCCGAAAGGATAATGATATAGTCCACTCTTATTAGAAATAATAAGGAAAAATTTTATTATGGGTAGACAGAACAAAAAGATTTTTATCAATAGAGAAGAGTTATACGACCTATACTGGAAAGATAACTTATCTATACCTGAAATATCTAAAATATTCAATTGCACACACACTACTATTAGAAACAATATGAAGAGATATTGTATCCCAAGAAGAAGCGATTCGGAAGCTGTTAAGATAAGTTCAGCGAAAAGATCTGAAGAATCGTTAAGAGAGCGTGCAATTAAATTCAGGAAGACTTGGTATTCACGGCCCGAAAGTGAAAGAGAAGTGATAAATAAATCAAGAGCAACAAAACCAGAAAACAAGGAAGTCCAAATACAGAAAATAAAGGAATCAAAACTTAGAAACGGTACAAACAAAGCCTCTAAAGCCGAAGATAACTTTTATCATTCATTAACTATATTATTTGATAAAGCGGATATAGTTAGGCCTTATACAGATGACCGCTATCCATTTCTATGTGATTTCTATATAAAATCAAAAGATTTATTTATTGAATACCAGGGTCACCCCTCTCATGGTTATTGCCCATTTGACAAAGATAATAAAGAGCACTTAGCATATTTAGAAAAACAATCAATAGATATGACTACGTGGATTAAAAGAGATGTCATTAAATTAGAAACGGCCAAGAGAAATAATATTAGACTAGCACTAATTTATCCCCATCATAATAATTATCTTGTTGAAAATAATAAAATTATAACTTTCAAGATTAACGAACTTGAAAAAATATAAAGGAAAACCGATTATGGTATGGATTTGAGCAAACAGCTCTCTGAACAAGCTGTCGGCAGACTTAGCTATGAAATAGATACGGAAGTAACCGATCTCTTAATATCTGGTGCTAGAGAAGATGATAGACTTACGTTTAGTAAGACGCTTCCCATCGGTGTTAACATAAGAGATCACTATGCATCTTTCCTTGCGAAGATTGCAACCGGAAGCCAGATCATTTACGATCGTACGAAAAGATTTGCAGCAAACTACATCCTAGTTGCATCTGATCTTATTCCTATTTTCTCTTTGATCGATGCTTACAAACCTGCAGCGACGGGACGTGTTAACGGGCCTTATTATGCAGGTATAATTTCGAACCTCAAAGTATTTGTAACGCCTAACATCGAGGCAGGTAGATTCGTAATCGGTGTGAACGGTGACGATATGATGAGCTCAGCCGCCGTATATGCACCCTATATGCCACTCGTACCCACGCAGTTGCTCGGATATGCAGATGGTGGTATGTCCCAGGGATGGTCGACCATGTATGACTTGCAGCTGCTCAATGCGGACGACGAAGGTAAATCTTTGTTACTCGTAGGCGGCAAAGTCGTAGACTAATCGAACTAATCTGAGATCGTAGGATCCAAATACCCCCTGTAAATTAATACGGGGGGTATTTTATTTTTAGTTGATTTTAGTATCGAAATACTGTATTATTAAGATAGGATGAAAGAGTTAACAAGATTGAAAATTGAATCTGTCAAAGAAGAGTTGCTTGATTTTTATCACACCCATTCTGTGCTGACAACTGCGTCCCATTTTCACATAAGTCCTTCAGCATTAAAGAAATGGTTAAAAGAGCAAAATCTTTATGAAGATAGGGCGGCACCAATTCTTCCCGCAGAAGAAGATGTACGAGAATTATATATAGTACAGAATTTGTCTAAGCAAGAAGTGTCTCAGCGACTCAATATTACTATATGGACTCTTTCTAATCTACTGAAGAAATATGATATTTGTAAATCTTCTAAGGATATTATTTCAGCGAGACAGAAAACGTGTCTGGAAAAATACGGCGTAGATAATCCTAGTAAGGCTCCCGAGACTAAGGATAAGATTTTACAAACTAATCATTCTAGGTACGGGGCTTCTTCTTTTACATCGTCTGAAAAGGGTAAAGAAGCGGTAAAGAAAACTAAACTTCTGAGATACGGAGATGCGACTTACAATAATGCTCAGAAAAATCTTCACACCAAGTCAGTGCGTTATGGAGATCCTCATTACAACAATAGGGAGAAAAATAAAGAAACTTGTCTTAATAAATACGGAGTAAAGAATGGGGGAGCTCTTAGTGCTGTAATCGCAAAAGCAAGAGCGGCCACGTGCGAAAGATTGAATTACTCTGATTTGTTCAAAGTGGTTTATAGTGATAGAGGCGCGGCTATAAGGTTTCTAACTTCGGGTAATTATTCTATGCTTGATTTAATTCCGCTTTTCAATGCTCCTTACTTTACTATCCAACAGTGGGTAACGAGATGGGATTTGAAGGATTACGTAAAGTTATCAGAAGGTAAATCTCAGTACGAAGATCAACTTTTCACATACCTACAGTCTTTAGGAATAGATAATATAGAACGCCACAATAGGACGATTTGCAACGGGCAAGAATTAGACTTATATTTACCTGAATTTAAGGTAGCAGTTGAGTTTAACGGGGAGTACTGGCATAATTCTACACGATTACCTAAGGACTATCCCTATACAAAATCTAAGATTTGCGAAGATCAAGGGATTCGACTAATACATGTATACGAACATCAGTGGAAAGATCCTACAAAGCAAGCTATATTAAAATCTATTCTTAAAAATGCATTAGGTAAGAATACAAATGTCATATATGCCCGCAAGTGCGAGATCAGAGAATTAAAAAAGAAAGATGTAGAGTTATTTTCCCAAAGAAATAGCTTACACGGCCATCGCAACGCGTCAATCTATTTAGGCTTATTTTATCAGGAAGAATTAGTAGAAGTAATGACTTTTGGTAAAGCCTACTTCAGTAAAGATTCTTCTATTGACTATGAATGTATACGCTCAATAACTAAGTTAGATACAACAGTAGTAGGAGGAATGAATAAATTATTTAAGTATTTTATTTCTAAGTGGAATCCTCATAAAGTTTTGTATTACGTAGATTACAATACTCATAATGGTAATTCAATGGGTAAGCTAGGGTTTAAGTTCAAGAGTTATTCCAAACACGGCATTGTCAACGTATCTAATTGTAAAGAAGTGACTGAACGATTCGGGGAAGTTTTTAATCGAAAGCCCGAGAGAAATAAAGAAATTCAATCATATATTAAAGAAGGTAAAATCTTTAGTATATATGATGCAGGGGTGAAGAAATATATTTGGGAGTCATCTTCACACGAATTTTCTTCAAAATCTTATAGTAGTTCAAAGAAGCCTCGCTAAAATTATTGATTATATAATCTTAAAAGGAGAATGCAAACATGTTTGTATACGAAAAAGATAACAAAGTAAACGTAGTGCTCAAGGGAAATCTCCCTTCTGAAAACCCCGACATCACTATAGGCGAAGGCGTAGGTGATGTAGGAGAAATCACCCTCAACGGTAAGAAAGTTGCAGTAGAAGTGGAAGGCGACTAATTTAATCACAAACAGAGAAGAGTCAACTATGTAAAAGTAGTTGACTCTTTTTTTATTTTGTTATATAATATTATTGTAAAAAAGATAAAGAGGTGATCGGTATGGAGAAACACGTTATATTAAGAGAGAACTTTGCGGGCGCGGCCTTTACACATGTTGGCGGCGCAGTGTCGAGATATGAATTTTTTGCTGCACATGATTATAATACGCGCATAGAAGCTGTTCGACTTTTTAATGTCAAAGGCAAAAATAAAGCAGCCCGTGCCGAGAAGTTTATACTCGAAGCACTTGCGGATGGATTAACGGTTGAAACGTTCAATAGTTACAGAGAAAGAGTCCGTGTTATAGGATTATCGGAATAATCTTGGGAGATATATGATGTGCATGAGAGATGAATTTGGAAAATTTGAAATAGTGTCAGAAGTTGATTTCGGTAAAGTTACAATTCAGTGGATCGATTATTTAACAAATAGTCCGCGATTGAAGCGTGAAGGGGGTTGTTATGTAACTCAGGCAATGGATAGCGAAACCGGAGACGTTATCCTTCGGCGTTATGCTCGAAACGAAATGATTAGAGATAAGATGTTGAATACGACAATCGAACAAGCTGAGAAGTTTATATCAGGAGGGTGGGAATGAAAATAGGAACAAAATACGATAACTTCTTTAAACGAGTTAAAATAGCTGACATCGGCATGATGGCGAGTTTGTTAAAGTTTGAAGGAGAAGATCTGCACACGTTTGAAAAACTCTGCCCCACTGTTACAATAGCTACTAGTGAGGTCAGCGGATACTTTGTCTACGTAGGCGATAGTTCGTTCAATACCATCGGAGAAAGTTGGGTGTTATATGATATACAAAGGTACAGATCGTTAATAGAATGCAAGATAGATCATTGTCAACGACTTATGGATGATCTCGACGGCGCATTTAGCGTGCACGAATTAAGTGAAGAGTTGAGGAGAGAGGTAAAAGACATTGATTTGGCAGATTATGATAAGATAGAAGAGTACGTTAATAGCCCCGCCGTAAAAGAAAATGAGTGATGGGATTACTTTAACGATGCCACAGAAGATGATAGAGATTGATTATTATGGAGGTAATAGATAAATGATGTATGATGCAATAAATGGTTACGGATTAGAGTTAACTAAGTTTGATAGTCAGTATGAAGACTGCATAATTTACCGTAAAAGTAAAAAGCAAATAATTGAACTTGCGGATAAGATAATTAGAAGCTTTGGGGAGAGAGGCTTAGTAAGTGAGCTCAATGATATGCAGTCACACGCTTTGTACAACGATAAGATGGCAGGTAAATTTACTGAGAAGGAACTCGATAAACTTTGCTGGTCTGACAAATACGAGATTCCCGGATATTTTGTTAACCTACTGCTTCAAAAGTATAACATGTGTGTTCTTGGGTGGTAACTAGAGCTTATGCGGATCCCACGATAAAATAGTTAGTAATGTTCATAATTACCTGTATAAATAGACGTGAAGAGTAAGTTTTCACGTCTATTTTAATTGTTATCAAGTTCATCGGGCTGCTAAATTTAATAGAAATAATATGTGATAAGATCATCTATTGTTTCGAAGCAGCGGGCTGATTACCTCCGTCAGCCCGTAAGATTTTTACGAGGTGATTGATTTGGAGTTACAGGCTTATAGAGACGAAATAAGATTAGCTTTAACAGCATACGTCTTAGATTTAGAATTAGACGATGCTACTATAGATGCTATCATTAATTCGTCTTTACGCGAAATACAAAGATATTACAGTAGTACTAAACTTGCTACAATTCCTTATGCATATTGTATTGATTTATCGGAGTGTAACGTAAGCTCAGTAACAGGTGTATTCAGAGCTGAAGGCTATCTTAACCCAACGCAGGATTCTTCAAATCCTCTAGTACCACTAGATCCTATGTACATGGCGCAGTGGCAATCTATAGGAAGTGGAAATATCTACTATTTATCGAACTGGGTACTTAACTATGGTGCGTGGAATACTATGATGCAAATCAGGAACACCGTTTCCACGGACCTTATATTTAGATTCGATAAATCCACAGATAGACTCTACATTAACGTAGCTGCAGATAAACCGCAATCTATAACAATTGAGTATATTCCGAAGTTACAATGTGTAGAAGAAGTTACATCAGATTTCTGGATAGATAATTTAATGAAAATGTGCATAGCAAAAGCAAAAGTTGCAGTTGGTAGAGTGAGATCTAAATTTTCTCAGTCTAATGCTCTTTGGGCGACAGACGGCGCAACGATTTTAGAAGAGGGAAACAGTGAATTAGCTGCTCTTCGTGAATACTTAATAAACAACAATAACGCTGTTTACCCGATAGATTAAAAGAGTGTGTACAGCTCTTAAAAATATATATTTCCTAGGAGATTAATTAAATGAACAAACAACTTAGTTTAAATGAAGCTTTTACAGCATTAGACGATTTCGAGCTTAATGAAGATGTATTCCCCGCTACACCTCAGGGCGTAGAAGAGTTGAAAGTTTTCATGGATGGAGATGTTGATGATACTATTGAAATAGTAGACTCCGAAGCATCTTCTGCGGATCAGTTAAAAGATGATTACATAGGCAAAGTCATACTCGAATGTGATATATGTCACAGTCTTAATTACAAAGATCGTAAAGATGTTATAATTGACGAAGAAACGGATGTTGCAAATGTAGACGAAGAATGCCCCGTATGCGCTATGGTAGGCGGATTTACAGTCGTAGGTGAAGTGAAGCCGTTTGATAAACATGATCATGAGAACCTTCCCGGTACAGAAGCGGCATTAAAAAGAGTAGATGAATCTATAAAAGAGTTCGTAGAACTTCCTAGACCTAATAAATCAATAAAAGAATTTTGCAATAACATTAGGTGCTCTTTTTCTAACTTAGAATATAAAGAAAGTGACGAGGAGTTTTCTAATAATAACACTTATACAAAACAAGGGCATTCTAACGATATCAACGGGTATGAAAATAAAGTAAGAAATATTCCTGGATTTGATCTAATAAATGAAAACATTATAGACAATTCTACTTATTATAGAGATTATTCTAACGGAGATGTAGTAGTTCATTTCGATATTAGCAAAGACAATTCTAAGATGGTAATCTATTCTAACATCTTAGAATTTCTAAATGAAGCTTCTCTGCAGAGCGAAGATACTAAGTTGGATCTAATAGCTAAACTATACGAGGAAGCTTATAATAAGTCTATACCTAAGATAATTGACGGGATGAATAAGATTTTGAAAGAAAATGGTGCCGACTTATCTAAACCATGGGATGAAGGAGTAGTTGGATTAGATGTAGACAAGGCTTACGACGAACTGGCCCAGTATCTCAAAAAAGTATATACAGATTTGTATAATAGGCTTGAGTATGAAGTCCCTAGATATGCTTATGAATTGTTAGGTTTTAATAAAGTATACTATGAAAAAGAATTAGCCGATTTAAAGAAAAGATACGGCATAGTAGAATCTCTCAGCGAAGACTTAAAAGAAGACTGGGATGACGAAGAACACGAAGAGCTTCCTGCATATGATAAAAGAGGTATCCACGCGGCCCCTCTCAAAATAAAGGGATCAGATTTTGAAGATTATCTCGGGTATTGGATGGCCGATTATGACTACGAAGCCAGGGACAAAGCTATAGATTATACATTAGATTCTAGTCCCATAGAGGTGCACTATTTAGCTCAAGACGAGATGAGTGAGGAATCATTGAACCATTTGGCTCAATTAGCTAACAAGTGGTTATCTATAAATGGCTATTTGGGAAGAGAAGTATTTGTAAGCGCCAAAGCTAGAGACGATGCTCCCGAAATTTTTATTTCTTTTAAGGTTTCTAGTTCTAAAAATATTGCTCCCCTGTATGATTATTTAGTAGGAGACACTGAAGGAGAATATGAAAAAATATTCCAAAGTCTTGAAACCGCTACCGCGGAGGCTACGAGATTATCCAAAGATGGAACAGATATTAGGATATATGAGTTACCTAGATACTCCTACGACTATATAGATTACTTTGAGCCTTATTTGAAGAGAAGTTTAAGTGAAAAAACCACTAAAAATGAAATTGAAGAAGATTTCAGTGCTGCTAATGGCCTCGCAAAATATCAGGAATGGGTTGATTTCGACATGAAGAAATATGGGCGTATTTCTGGTATTACTAAAAATAAACTCGATAAAGCTGGGTTAGAAGTTGTTAAAGATGATCATGGTGATTACGAAGTTATTGCCAAAGAAGACAATGGTGAGCTCAAAGAATCTAGAAAAAGATATAAGAAGATAACTGAAGACGTAGGCAGCGTAGAGGTTAAAGCCGATGGGCAGAAAGTTGAAGTTAAACAGGATGATGATAAGACTACTGTCGAAGTAAGTAAAGAATGTAAAGATTGTGAGGAAGTTATCGAACCTGTTTCCGATGAAGTTAAGAAAGAAATCGAATCAAACGGCGAGGATGTGGAAATATCTGAATTTGATGAAGAGTCTTTTGATGAACTCGGAGAAAGTTATCTTAAAGAAGTTTATGGTAATATAAAGTCATATAAAACTACGGGTGCTTCATTAAAAGATAATAAATTAAAATTAGAAGGGCTCATTGAATTTAATTCTGGAAAACGTGGTAAAACGACATTCTTGTTCGAATCCAGAGAATCTTTGAAAAGCGGAAAAATTCGTATGATGGGATTGAATGAAAAGTTAAGCAGAAATGCAAGAGCTTTCACCCTTGTAGGTAATGCGGTAAATAATAAATTCATTTCAGAGAGCTTTTCATATAACTATGCTACGAAGGATTCTGATGGCAAAGTACAAAGAGTCCACAATAGAATTAAGAGAAGTAAATAAGATAATAAAAAGTAATTTAACCCAGGAGGCCCTTAGCTAGGATATGAATATATTAGAAGATAGAAGATCCGAATTAATATCTAAGGGCAGGTCTGGGGCGAAAGAGAAATCTGATAATAGAAGTAGATTTGAAAAGCGTATAAAATCAAGAGTAGCTAGCAATGTTAGAAATTACAATAAAATTGATATGAATAAGCTTTTCAAGCAAGGCATTTTAGATATAAATATTGAGGTACACGGGGAGACCGATGACTATATTGTAGGTATAAGTTTCGGAGGATTTTTAGACGAGCTACATCGACAACTACGAAACGCTGCACTATTTGATCTTCGAAGTGTAATAAGAGCTTTAATCAACTCCTTTAATGGAGATAACGTATATTTACGGTGCAATTGCGGTGATTTCCGTTTTCGCCAGGCTTACTGGATGTCCAGAAATGATATTATATTAGGCGAAAAAGAGAATAGGCCCTCTAATATAACTAATCCTCATAATACCTTAGGCCCCGGATGTAAACACATAATGTTAGTATTATCTAATCAAAATTGGATAATGAAAGTAGCATCTGTAATAGTTAACTATGTAAAGTACATGGAAAAACATTATCAGAAAATGTATTCTGATATTATATATCCGGCTATCTATGAAAAGAAATATGAAGAGCCCGTACAGCTGGGAATGTTCGATACCGATGAATTAGTAGATAAAGAACAAAGTCAGCCGGATGTAGATGTTGCAAATATAGAAGCTCGCCGAAGAGGTAGGTTTACGTCAGGTAATCCATATAGATTTACCTCCAGACCTAATCCTGCGCAGCAATCTTTAGATGTAGATTCTCAGGAGGTAGAAGATGGAAAATAATCAAGTTGGATTACTCCTGAGCGGGAAAGATCTTAAACTTCATCGAAAATGGTTCGAAGAGTGTGTAAGACTTATCGGCATCCAAGTAGTATATAGAGCACCTAAAACATCTACGGTATACTATAATCTCAATACAGAGATACTTGCAAATAATTATCAAGATCCCATTGTAGTAGGATGCATATTTCATGAGCACCCAGATCAGCATACGATGAAAAAATTAGGCTGGGTTTCAGAATTACAAGAAGATGCTTCTTTAATCAGCGTTCCGTATGATACTCCCGGATTACAAAGAGGTGCTTTATTTATAGTACCTAGCGGACTGGATAATACCAGCGGAAGAGTTTTTAGAGTGGATGATATGTTGGTGGGAATGGTATATCCGGCTTCGATTACATGCAAGATAGTCCCAGAATATGTAGATACATTTGATTCTGATCTTAAAGATTATAAGCACACGAGCTTTAATTTACTTAATGAATCAGATTAAGTTGAGAGAGAGATTTATGAGAATTTTATTAGAAAGTAATTTATTAGATAATACTCAGTTAGCTAAAAAGGTTTCAAAATCCCGAGATATAAAAAAGCTAATTAAATCATTATCTAAAGCAGATGTAGAAAAACTTACGAATATGCTTGATCCTGCAGATCCGGGGGAAAATCTTAAGCAATTATATCAATTACTTACAGAAAATTCTTCTAAATATACATTTATATATGCATTACTCGATGCAGCAATGTCAGAGCCTTCACAAGAAGGCTCTTTAGATAATAGTATAGAGAGATTTAAAGATATTGTAGCTACGAGCCTTCTTACCGGCGGTTTTGATGATACTACAAATAGATTTTTAAAATTTGCTGAGAACGTACCTGCTGATATTAATCACGAAGAAGCTGAAGTTATAAAACAACTAATAGATAAACAAGTTATTACTCCAGAAGAGCAGTGGATTCGCGATCCCGGGTTTTATTCTGAAAGCGATGCAGATGTCCTGTATAAATTAAAAGCAGCCCTATTTGTAAGTGATAAATCTCAGTTAAGACGTTTTATGGATCCTGATACGATGGATGTAGATAAGCTTATGTATAATGAAGACGGATCATTATCATCCGCGGCGGAGATACGTAAAAAATTAGAAGATGCACAAACGAGAAGTGGTGAAGCCGCCCCTGAGATTAAAAAGTTCGCTAATGATGGTTATGTATATGTAGGAGCTAGTTCACCCAAAGATTATACTAGCGCATTAGATTATATACTTAAATTACCTAAATATTCTGCTGAAAAGAATGCATTAACAGCGTTAATTTCATATAAATATTTCCAAGATGATTTAAATAAAGTATTATCAAATACATATTCTAAGGAATCTGAGTTTATAAGGACTTTATCGGATCTTTTAGACAGGAGTTTGAAATTACATAAGTCATTTGAGATGGACGCATGAAAATAATTGCAGTAATTAAATACGATTATGATCTCACAGCTTTTATGGAATGGCTTACATTTGAATTAAAAAATTACATTTTATCAAAGGTAAATCCTGAAAAATTAGAGAGATTTCAGCCATACGTAGATCTTCTAAGTTCTGAAGAATCTGTAAGTATAATAGAATTGTTTTACTACGCGATCTCTAATATAGAAGTCGCTAAATTTAACGATGAGTTTGTTATTCATATAGATGAAAGTACAGAATACCGCGGAATCAATTGTAATTTAATTATCAATTTACTTAATGATGGTACTCTGAGCACCTCCTCATATCCAATAGTGAGTGACGCGTTTGATTATTTTACAGATAATTTTAAGGATTTTCTTTCAGAGTGGCAGACATTAGAGGAGGGGATTTAAGTGTGCGTAACGCTTTATGACAAAGCCTTAGTAGAAAAGATTCGTCGATGGGTAAAAGATGATTCCATTACGATAACATCTCCGGACGAAACAAGAAGATTATTTCAATATAAGGCAGATATAAATGGAGATAAACCATTACAATTACCTTTAATAGCACTTCGTAGAGAAAGAGATTTCGATATCGGAAGAGTTACAAAAAATCCGATGACTTACGATGGATTGACAGTAAGTGCAGAAAGAACAGAAAGCTCAAGTAAGAGTAATATATTAAATGCAATTCCTATTACAATAAGATATCAAATAGATATTTATACTAGATATTATGATGAGAATGATGCATATGTAAGAAACTTCATATTTAATCTCATTAACTATCCGAAACTTGTAATAGAGCTTCCATATAATAATTCACATAAAGAACACAAAACAATCATTCAACTTGCGTCAACAGTTAGAGATAATTCAGATATACCGGAGAGATTGATTCCAGGGCAATTTACGCGCCAAACAATCTCCATTGAAATAGATAACGCATATATATGGGATTTCAGAGCCGTAGATAACTACGAAATAGCAACCCCACAAGTAATTATAGAAGATTAAGGAGATTATAACTTAAATGCCTAATATACGAATTATAGAGAAAGATCTTACCTCTGTATATCAAAGCAACCCCACAGAAACTATAGTATATATTCCAGGGTTTATGGGGACAGGTGCAACAACAGCTACCGCAGAAGTACCCACGTTGTGTAGAACCGTAGCAGAATTTGAGAAGTACTTTGGTACTGGCCCCGCTACGGGGGAGGGGGAGGCTTTTGCGAATCCCCAAATTTCGACCGGATCATATAGCTTTCAATTTCCCGATAATCTAGATGGTAAGAATGTGATTAAGGGTACCGTAGATATCGCATATTTGTATGCGCACCAGTTATTAGTTCGTGGAGTACCCGTTCTTTATGAGGCGATAAAATCCGAAACCGTCGGTACTATTATAGCCTCGGATATAGCGACCTTATATACGAAGTTTGTATCTAAAGACTTTTGGGGTAGGTTAACTTCATTAGATTATAATGTCAAGTATATTACCTCAGGCGGTTATCCGATCTTCGAATTTGGTACGTCTAAGGATAAATTTGTTGTTTGCGATCTTATGTTAGAAGCAGCAGAAAAATGTGGCGATTGTGTAGCACTTATTGATTATGAATATATAGATAAAAGAACACTGGACAGTACAAATGCAGATAGCGTTTATAGCGTATTACAAGGCTTAGGAAGTGCGGGCGAGAAATTAACGTATGGTGCGATGTTTGCGCCTTATGCAAACTACACTATATCCGCAACCTCGGCAAGCTCTGATTATACGAAGTTAACTGCCCCCGCATCTTTTGGATATCTCCTGGCATTAGCAAATTCCATTAATAATAAGAACGCAGATTGGTTAGCAGTCGCAGGTTCTCAACGAGGAGTTATTCCGGAATTAGATAGTTTGATAGAATCTATGAATTCTTCAATTGCTAATGATTATAATAAAGTAGATGGTAAAATTTCCATCAATAGTATTACGCGCATCAGAAATCTAGGTACTATAATATGGAGTAATCGAACCTTGCAGAAAAACAGTGGTACAGATATTGATATAACTTCCAAGACAGGAGAATTTCCCATATTGCCTGCGTTATCATTGCTTAACCTAAGAGTTATGACTAATGATATTAAGAAGATATTAAAAGATACTGCGCTATATTATACTTTTGAAAATAACGACGATATACTATGGCTTAACTTTAGAGCTAAAGTAGATTCTTATTTAGACACTATTGTATCTAATGGTGGATTGCGTACATACGAATTAAATAGAGTAGGATATACTGGAAGAAATACGCTCAAGGTTCAGTTAAAACTATATCCGATACAACCAGTAGAAAACTGGGACATTGAAATAGAGTTAAGAAATGCTACGGAGGTAGAATAATGTCTAAGATAAATTCTTTTCACATAAGTGATAATTTAGATCAGTATGAATTTGCAAGGGACAATTGCTTCGAGTTCGTCATTACAGATATAGATAATTTAGTGAGAGCTGGAGTTGACCCGGAGCTTGCAGCTACATCAGCTGATATAATAAAGAATGGGTCGGAAGCTATTAGATTAGGTGTACAGCAATCAACCGTACCGTTCTTCAGTCAAGCTAATATCGAACTTAGAATGGGCAACGGTGTTGTAAAAGCCGCAGGATTACCCACGTTCCCGGACGGATCAATAGTGGTAAATGATTATATAGGGTTAGGGACTAAATCAGTATTGATGGCTTGGCAGGCACTTTCTTATAACGTCAAGAACCAGGTAGTAGGTAAGATGAGCGAGTATAAGAAAGATTGTTATCTTCTTGAATATGATCCCGATATGACTACGGTTATACTTACCTGGAAACTTCACGGTTGTTTCATATCCGCACTACAGCAATCCGACTTCAACAGAGAACAGGGTAATAAAAGAACAGTCACTGCTACCATTTCGTATGACTGGGCAGAGCCCGTCATAGACGCTTCTCTATAATAACAAATCCTGTATGTAGTATTGTATTATATTATGTACAGGATTTTTTTACTAATTAGGAGGTAATTATTAAATGGAGAATTATACGCTCACAGAGTCATATAGACTTCCGAGTGATGGAAAACTTTATGGAGATAAAGTGAATCCTGAAATCACCTTAAGGAGTATGACTACTGTAGAAGAAATGAAAAGGCTCAGTCATACCGATACCCCATATAAGACAATAGCTGATGTAATAGATGCGTGCATTGTGAGTGGGGGAGGAATTTCTAGCTACGATATGTGCATAGGTGATTATCAATTTCTATTACACAAATTGAGAGTAGTTACATATGGGCGTAAATATAATATGAATATAATATGTCCATATTGTGGAAACATAGAACCTAAAGAGACGGACTTAGATGAATTGAAAGTAATGAAGTGCCCAGAAGACATTGAGACTTATTTTAATATCGCTCTTCCTGTAACGCAGAAATCTATTCATCTTAGAATGCAGACACCTAGGATATTGGATATTATTGAAAAGAAGAATAAAGATGCTGCTACAAAAGCCAAGGGCGCAGATCAGTCTTTATTGATCTTACTCCGTAATATAATTGATACCGTAGATGGAGTAAAACCTGACGAAGTAATGTTAGATCAATTCATACGAACACTACCTATGAAAGATACTAACTACATTGTTAAATCGACAGAGAAATTAAATAATCTAATAGGGATAGATACATCAATAAAGAATGTATGCTCGAGGTGTGGTGTACCTTATTTCACAACCTTTCCCTTCACATCAGAATTTTTTGGACCCTCAATTGACTGATGATGGTCAACCATATGGCCCAACACGTTATAAAGAAATAGTAAAAGAAAGATATTTAATATCTAAAAATATAAATACATCTTATAATGATTCTGGGGAGTTAACCCCATTAGAACGTACATACATCTTACAGTTCATTATGGATGATATGGAAAAACAGAAGGCTGCAATATCAGCCTTACAGAATACTAAGACAAGTAAGTAACCTCAGGAGGGCCGTTAGATGGCAGACGAATATAGATCAAAAGTTATAGTAGTAGAGAAAGCTTCTGATGCCCCTCTTGGTAATAGTAAAAAAGACGAAGAGAAGAAGTGGGAAGAGTATTATGCAGCGCGTCTTAAGCATCATAAGAAGTTTCTCAAAGATGTAGAAAAAGCTGAAGCAGCTGCCCGCAGAGATACCGAGAGAGCTCAAAAAGAGATTTACAATCTCACGCTTAAGGAAAGGGCGGAATACTGGAGAGAGCAACAGAAATCCGCGGAGAATTTTAATCAGAAACTTAAGACTGGACTTAAAGCAGCTGGCTATGAATTTGGTGAAAATCTTAAAGATGCTGCATCTAAAGCATATTCAAATATAACCAAAGGTGCGGAGAGATCTGTACAATCCTACATTGACATATATGATAAATATATGTCTTCAGTAGAAGCACGTATTCAAGGTACTGGAAAGTCGTTCGAGTCTTTTACAAGAACTATTCAGACTGCTATTGGAAGTAGCCAATATGTATCTCAAACTAAAGTACTTGAAAAATTAGCTTCTTTAGTAGATCAGGGTATTGCATATAATATAGAACAACGAGCATTCTTAGGTACAATTTCAGAGAAAATAGCTACTACTTTTAATGTGGCAAACGGTACCTTATTACAGCTCATAAGGATTCAGCAAGCAGACTCTACTGTCGCGAGATTAGGAATTGAGGCGAGTATTACACAATTCTTAAACTCAATGTATATGGATACTTCGTATCTAAATGAGACTTATAAAACAGTATCCGCAGCATTATTAGAGACGAGTGCGCAGAGAAGTCGAGAAGAATCTGTTGAATTTGAATATGTTGTTCAGAAATGGTTAGGATCACTTGGATCTGTCGGCGTTAGTGCTTCTACACTTTCTACGTTAGCTCAGGGGATAAATTATCTAAGTACGGGTAATATTACAGCATTAAGTTCAAATGAAGCTTTGCAAAGATTGCTCGTCACTGCATCCGCAAGGAGCGGCGTAGGATATGCAACATCGTTGACTGGTGGGCTAACTACTCAAGATGCGAATCGATTATTGCAAGGCATCGTAGAAGTAGGCCAAGAGATCGCCAGATCAAGTAATCAAGTAGTTAAATCGCAGTATGCTCAATTATTTGGGATGACTATATCAGATCTTACTGCGTTATTGAATTTGTCCTCGAAAGACCTGGTTGATATCTCAAAGAATATGCTCACCTACAGCGATACAATCCAGGAAGTCAGCAATCAGCTTGAAGCAGTTCCTGGTAGGATGCATTTGTCAGAGCGTATTAACAATCTTATTTCAAATACGATGGCAAGCGTAGGTGCAAACATTGCAAATAGTGCAGGGTTATATGCTACGTGGACGATAGCTAATTTAGTAGAGAAGGCTACGGGAGGAATAGGTATTCCTTCGGTATTAGGAAGCTCTTTAAATAATACTGTTGAAGGGCTGATGAAAGCTGCTATTATTGGAACCAACGTATTAGGACAAATTCCAAGTATTATAAGCGGCCTTACAGGAAAATCTGGATTGAGTTTAGCTAATTGGGGGGCAGCAGAAACTTTAAGTAGAGGAAGTGGCCTTGTAGGTATCGAAACAGGTAAACGAGAAGAAACTTCTATGCAAACATTCATAGGAGACACTTCAAAAGATATTGCAGCATCTACAGTGGCTAAAGCAAAAGACGAATTAAAAGAAGATATTGCAGGAACTGAAACAGATACTTCGTTGGAACTTCTAAAAGAAATTTACAAGATATTAGACAGAGTATCTAATTACGGCGGAGATGCATTTAGAGTAGATACCGAAGAAGGTGGGTACACAGTAACAGGTACTCGCCAAGGATATCTTGAGCAGTTTAATTTATAATGAGAGGTAACTATGAAGACTGGTTTATATTCATTTAATACAGATGATATTGTATCTGGATTTATTTGTGAATTATTAAAATCTACGCCGCTACCTCTTATAGACGTAGTAGAAGATATATCCAAAGTAGCATACCCGGGGTTATTTATTGAGAGTAACCGAGTAATTTCAAAAACCGTCAATGGAGTTACAAAAATCATATCCCCGTATAACTTTGGAGATAGTTTAAGGGGAATTACATTTAATTATACGGCGAAGAGTTCTATGTATGATGGAACTACTCACTATTTTTTAGGTAGATATTTACGATGCTTACGTGATCTATTCGGAGTAGATTTGATGAGCATGTATAATTGCTTTTCAAATGAGTTTATAACGGACTTAAGTGTATCTGTAGATAAAGTTAGTAAAGTTGCGGATAATTCGAGATATAAAACATTATCCATTCCGATAAGATTAGATAAAACTTATACGATCGCAATAGACTGCGCAGAACCTTATTTTATTACTTCTTTATTGTACGGGCCTAAAGGTAAAGTAGACATATCCGACAAAACAGAGACTTTACCCATAACTCAGAAAGTAATGAGCAGATTCAACGAGCCTTATCTATATAATACATCCTTCCCCGACATAGGCATTACATCTAAAGCAAGGGTATATGCAAATCAAAGATATCTCAAATTGATGATACAACTCCCTGCATCTAATAATTCTTCTATAGTAGTACTCGAGGGAGATTATACAAATATAGTACCCACGTTGTGTAGTTATAAAAATGAGGATGGGACAAAGACATTAACTGAAATGCTATCCGCTGAAGATGCTCGAAGAATATTTAGGGCTAAACCAAAACTTTTAGAGGCTAATACATCGAAAAGTTATGCTTTCAGTAAATCTCTCATCACTTATTTAGTAGAACAGGCAATTACTAGTAATGATGCTATTGAGAAGGATATACTCAGGGTACAACAAGCTTGCACGCAGGGCATAGATTGGGGTAATGGAAAAGGAAAAGTAAAACTAGGGAGCGAATATTACTCCAAAGATATATGGAATAATAACTTAAGATATTACATTCATTCAAATAGCACAAGTAGTTCTTATATTGAGGATAAAACGGATCTTACTGGTTATGTAGATGGGCCAGTAGAATATTTACTTAGAAATGGAGGATACTAATGGCAGGAAGTGGATTTAGATTATTAGAAAAAAATTACATATATCTCTTTCATTTAGATCAATTTGTAATACTTCCCACTGTACCTGAAACCATACAAGATTCCACTAGTACTACTTTTTCATCGACGAGTATAATGGGGAGATCCGCGCCTCTATTTGCATATAGCTATAGTGGCCCCCGTACAATGCAAATAACATTAAATCTGCATAGAGATTTAATGACTCAAATAAATTATAATGTAAGTAATTTAAAAATCGATCTGAGCGATGATTATGTAGATACTTTGATTAAATACTTACAGGCGATGGCATTACCGAAGTATTCAAATGCAAGTAAGATGGTGGATCCTCCGATGATATTTTTGCGGCTAGGAAACGATATCGCAATCAAAGGAATAATCCAAGGGGGAGTAACCACTACATATAACTTACCACTATTGAGTAATGGTAAATATGCACAAGTATCCGTTAGTTTTAATGTAAGTGAGGTAGACCCTCAAGATGCTTCAGTAGTAAGTGTTGTGGGAGGATTTAGAGGGTTAGATACTTCATTAGAAAGGAGGATCTGGAAGATATAATGGCAGTCTTAACAGATAAAGGATATCGAACATACGATTATTTTTCCAGATATGCTCGATACCCTTATTATTATAATAAGATAGATGAGAAATACATATATGGGACAACTTCACAGATAAATAAAGATACTCCTTATGTACTTTACACAGTGATAAATGGAGATACTTTAGATAGCATTGCCCTTGCTACTTATAATAATCCTACGTATTATTATTTAATATGTGATTTTAATCAGATTCAAGATCCTTTTGTTAAATTGAAAGCTGGAGAAAAATTAAAGCTCCCGATATTCAGTAATATTACATATTCCGGAGAATAATTATGACGAATATCAGCTTACTTTCAAATACGGTCAGGGTAGAAATTCCATTTGTAGGAGTACGAATGGGAGAGTATACGTTTGGAATATGGGAAAAAAGTCTTGCGTCTTCGACTTCTTTAGAAACTATTTCTAAAGTAAGATACCCCAACTATGTAACAGGATTGCGTATTACTAAAGTTAATGGTACTGTAAATACATATACACTAACAATGAAATATGTAATACGCGCTGGGGATGATCCAAATTTCCTGGAAAAGGTATTCAGCAGCATTTCGAAAACAAGAGAAATGTATTTAAGTTATGGAGATTTATCTACTCCTATTTATATTTATAAAGAAGAGAAAGTTCTTATAACAAGAATTACTTCAAACTTAGATATTAATTCTTCGAGTATTACGTATACGATTTCTGCAATAAGTACTGCAATGTTGTGCAATTCTTCTAAATTCTTTTTTCCCAAGATTAAAATTAAGGGGAGCGATCAAATTAAGAAGATCTTATATGATGAAAGGTACGGCTTATTAGATATCTTCTATGGGATGAAAAATAAAGATCTTGTGGCTACGAAAGGTCTCATTGCAGGAGACGACAGAGTTGTAGAGTTAGAAGAGCGTAATGAGGGAGTATTAAGTTATCTCAATTACGTAGTTAATTGCATGTCGGATATTGTAAATACTGACAATGCTCTTATTAAAAAGGGAAGATACACATTCTTAGTATATGACGACATAACAAGTGGATTTGAGGGCCCTTACTTTAAAGTAGTTAAAGCCATCAGTAGTACTAAATCACAGAATTCACTAGATATTTACGATATAGATATCGGTTATCCTAATGATAAAAATGCTGTAATATCATTTACTTTAGATGATAACGAAACATATAGTTTATTATATGACTATTCTCAAAAAGTTGCAGTAAATGATTATGTTTACAGAATAGATCAGAATGGAAAACCTACCATGCAGTATTCGCCGTCGTTATCTGCATCTCCATTTTTGAAGAAGACTACAGAGGCAGATAAGACGTGGTGGTCACAAGTAACGCAGTATCCGATAAGAGCTACTCTTACTATTAAAGGTTTATTACGTCCCGCGATGTTAATGACTTATGTGCGAGTACATTCTTATTTTTATGGGAGAGAGCATCTAAGCTCGGGTACATATATTGTAACTAAGCAAGTAGACGATATAAGTGCATCTGGGTATCGCACTCAATTATCTTTAACAAGAATAGCGGCAGAGACAGAACTTACTTAATAGGAGGAACCAAATGATCACAAAGGCAATTGTAGAAGAAGTTATATCTCCATATAGAGTTAAGATAAGGATTCCACTTTTAGACGGGATGACGCATACTTCTATAAGTACGCCAACAGGAGAATTAAGAGAAGCATCTGTTTGTGTACCCTTTCAAATGGATCCGGGGTTTAAGAAATCAGACGTTGTATATGTAGCATTTGAAGATGATGATTATAGTAAGCCCTTTATTTTGGGATATTTATTAACCGGAGTCCTTCCAGGAGTTCAAGGAAATGTTTCAGCAGAAACCTTAAACATAACAAAATCTGCAGTCTTGGGGGAAAACACCTCAATAGGAGATATCGGGTATAAAGATTTACAAGACGCGGTTGCATTTGTACGCAATGAAATTGAGCAAAGGAGTAAGTAATGTATTCAATAGCATTCCCTAATTTTTTAGATAATACAAGTACTAAAGTAATCCAAGGAGAAGAAGCATCCGCGAGCAATTTAATACTTACTCTAATGTCTATGAAGAACGAATTGTTCGGGGATCCTTATTTTGGTACAAACATCAAACGACTTATGTTTGAACAAAATAACTATGTACTGAGAGATATTATCATAGATGACTTGTATACGGCGATTATTACATTTATGCCCCAGATTTCATTAAAAAGGGATAATATTACTCTCAGAACAGAGAAGAATACCGTGTATGTAGATATAAAGGCGTTAAATTTATTGGACTATACTGTAAATACTTATAGCATAAGCTTAACGGACGATGGAGAGATCTAATGGCAAATAATGATATTATAACTAATATAAGCTATCTAAATAAAGATTTTAGAACCATATATGAAGAATTACTCAACTATGTTAAAGTACTTACTAATAAGTGGGATCCTAGTCTTTCTAACGAATCTGATCCTGGAGTAATTCTTATAAAATTACTCGCAATACTTGGAGATAAGAACAATTATAATATAGATAAAAATATACTCGAAGCTTTCCCATCATCTGTTACGCAATATGGAAATGCACGTAAGATATTTGATTTATGTGGCTATAAAATGCACTGGTATGAATCTTCACAGGTAGAAGTTACTTTTAGTAGTGATGACGATTCGCTCGAAGATGTGAGTATACCTGCTTGGACGATGATTACGGACAATAACGGCAGTGTAGTATATACCTTATATGATCAGCCGGGAATGAAGATTTATCCGAAAGGTGTTGCATTTACATTAGCTGCAATTGAAGGTAGAAATAAACAATATACCATCAATGGGCTTACTTCTATTCAGTTAAACAATTTAGACGATAATTTACGCTTATATTTTGAAGAAACTCAAATTGCAGAAAACGGAATTTATATAAACAATGTAGGTAGCTCCGGAGATTATTGGACTCCGGTGGATAATCTTGCATCTTACCCATTAAGCCGTAAGGTATTTACCTTTGGAGTACTTCCGAACAGCAATACTTGTTATATACAATTTCCTCAAGACGTCTTGAATTTAATAGGAGACGGCTTAGAGATAAGATATATTATAAGTTCAGGGGAAGCCGGGAAGATTAAAGCGGCTACGCTTACTAATTTCTTAGAAGATGTAATCATTAAAACTGGTGATGATGAAGAAGGTATAATTCTTGGAGAGCACCTAACTTTTACAAATACTAGTAGTTCTATAGGTGGAGAAGATCCAGAAGCAATTGAATCTGCTTATAGGGGATATGAAAAAATAAAGGGTACTTTCAATACTCTTATTACTGTAAGAGATTTTGAAAATGCAATTTATAATCTTCATACTACATTACAGCCTTTAGTATCAAATTGTGTAGTATCAGACAGGGTAGATGATTTAGAAACAGTATATGTACAAAGATCCAAGGGGTTTTATGATATAAAAGAACGTTATGATGGAACTCTGGGCCCCGGCAGTCTTCTTAATGCATTTGAATTGCGCCTACGTCTTTTGAACTCCGCAACCGTAGACGGAGATGAAAAACAATATGAATCGACATATCTACCTAACCCCAGCGTCATGCCCTTTGTAGCGCAGGGAATTGATGAATTAGGTGAAGCGCATTGTGCATATGACTTCGTAGGAGTAGCTGATAAAGTACCGTATGTATACAAGAACATGTATACGTTAGATTGCAGCTTACTAACTACGTATAAAGTATCCGCTTCGGAATCTAAAGAGATAATTACAAATGTTAGGGCAGCACTTTGCAATGCTTATAACGCAAGAGAGTTAGATTTCGGGGAGCCTATAGAATACGATGATCTTATCAATACTATTCTATCCGCTGATAGCAGAATAAAAAACGTAATAATGCCAGAACCCGCAGTAAATACGTTAGTAGTAACTAACGATGGCAGCGAGGTCCCTATTAGTAATACTGTCTATACAGATGGTAGTTACACCTATGCAGACCTGATAACTGCCAAATCATTGTTAGGCGGAAACACTCAGTATTTCGATATAGTCAAAGATTTTCAGTTAGATGTAGGTATGGAGAATGCTACCCCGTATAATGAAATTCATACAATAACTACTGAAACTATGATTAAATCCGGGGATACATTACGGGAACATGAAAATTTACAATTTATATACCCCGCACTTGTAAATACTGGCGAAATATCTTATGCTACATATACTTTAACTAATAATACTTCCAATGATGTGGTAATAAAAGATGGCGAAAGAGTAGCACTAAATGAGAATTTTGGTCTTAAGGTTTCATACACACCTTCTGGAGGAGTACGTGTTAATAATCAGGAAATCACTGAACCCTATGTAGTATTTAAAGGTATATCAGATATCACCGTGTCATCAAAATCCGGAGATGTTCCGGGTACGGTTACAGCTAGTTTAGGAGCGGGCCAAGTTATTCAGAGGTATGACTTTAATAAAGTAGAAGGTATAGGCACGGGGACATTAGCCGGATATAGATGTTACTGGATAACAAACACCGTAGAAGTCGATGAGAATGGAGATACTTATTATGTCTTGGGAACAACTGCAGGAACATCTCCGGTCGATAGAGTATTAGATATAGGAGAATATTTAATATACGTAAATGCAGCAGGTACTACCTTAAATATAATGGGGTCGGGCACTAAAGTAACCTTAAATTCTAAATTGGAAGATACCATAACGTGGAAAGTAAAGAAAGCCGCGTCTTATGAAGACTTGCTGAAAAATGGTGCCGCAGAAGTCGATAACAATTGGCAATCCTTAAATGAAAATATGTACATAGACGTACAAGAAATGTCTATTATAACATACGGGGCAGGCAGCAAATTAGAAGAGATTAGCCCTACGTCCATAGACACAATTAAAAATGAATTTCAACCTATTACAGGTGCAAAGATTATACCTGCTGGAAGTACAAAAGCGGATGAATTAAAATTTGATAATCTTCAAGTACGTTCAAGATTAAATTTAAGTCTCACTACAGATATTCCCCAAACACTTTCGGGAACGTATTCGGAAGACCTTTATAGTGGGCAATCGATAACTATTACCTATAGAAAGAATCCTAAGGATACGGAGCTTACAACTGTTACAATTCAAGAAGGGAAAACTGGTGGACCTATTTCAGTTTTAGCTAATTATAGTTTCTCTCTTACCGGGGGTAAAGGCTTAGATGCATATGTATATCCTCCAGATGCATCTGTTAATCCTGGTTATCTACTTAAACTTTTAGCCTATAGAGGTACTGCGGGTACTGTTACAGTGACAGATAGTGATGGCGTATCGAGAATTGTAAAAAGAGAAACCCCGGGAGATGCGATTAATATAAATCTAGGCAAAAGGGCAAGCACTGGTGATCTGGCGAATATATCCATAGCGCTCCCAAGTCAGTTATATGTGCTGCTACCTGTTGGGCTTAGTACTACTTATGTGTCTGTAACTAGAAAAAATGTTACTACTACTAGTGATGTGGTTACTTATCGAGATAGTGTTTCCGCGGAATATGATAATCTGTACCAGTGTTGGTATACGGATTCCATAGGCGATACAAGTATTGACAAGTTAACCGTAAAAAACACAAATACCGAAAATGAGTTGGGTGTAAGCATAGGTATGCCTGTGAAAACTACACTCGAATTCCCAGATGAATTTACTTCAGGTGTGAATACTTTTGTAAAGGGTAAGAATTTTAATTATATTTACGAAGTACCTGCAGCCGATCTTGTAGAAAACCCGCTTGAGCCGGAAAGCTTTTGGAATGCATCTCACCCGTGTAATAAATACACAATAGCTCAAATAGATTTCGATGCATCTAATATAAGTATTGCAAAAACGAGTTTGAGGTAATAGATGTTTAGACTTGAATCAAATACGCCTGCATATTACACAGAAGAATCAAGAGATTTCCAGTTATTATGCAGATTATATAATCTATGTATTAATGATTTAATATTTGGGGCGTCGAAGATAACTGATATTTTAGACCCTCTAGAGTGCAATGAGCGATTATTACCTCTCATTGCAAAATATGTGGGGTTCTTTACTAAAATGGATATTCCTACGAGGACGTTGAGATATATCCTTAGTGCTTTTCCGTCTTTGATAAAAGATAAAGGTACTTCAAATGCAGTATATGGGGCAGTAATAGCTATATTGAAATCCGAAAATTATGTAGGAGATACACGTATTATAATTACGCGCAGAGTAATCGGTGATACTTGGCCTTATCGAGGCGAATATTTAGATAGTAAGTCGTATATACTAAGTATTGAAACCCCCATACCTCTCAGCGCAGATAACGAGAGGGCTTTACGAGAAGTGCTTAAATATATATTACCGGCGGGGTTTATTGTAAATATCGAGGCATATTCATCTGCGTCTCCTCAAATAGGAACCAAAGTAATCAGTAGATTTGGTATTCATTATGTAAATACCGGCGTAATCTTAACATCTAGGTTGAGACAGGATAAAGATGGGGACTTTACGGGAGATAAAGCAGATTACATTAACTCTGTAATGAATGGGTATAATACAACTGAATTAGTTACAGAAGATTTGTACAAGGATGAAGATGCATATAAAGGGCCGTCGGTAGATAGCGCAATTAAGGAGAATAAAAAAGATGGCGACTAAAAAATCGGTTTCAAATAAATCTAAAACTGCAAGTACTTCTTCAGAAGAGAAGGTACCCTCTTGCGATGTAACCAGTGCTCCAGTTACAGCTATTACTTATAGAGGAAATGTAACAATAAAAACTCAACTGGGGGGCAAAGTAACATCGAAGATTAATCTTCATAACAACGGCACTGATACATTTTTCAAATATCTACTACGCGCCGTAGTGGGTGGATATGATGAGAGAAATATGCCCCAAAGAATCGATGTGGGGAATACCTCAGGTACTGGCCCCGACAAGAAATACGGTGATTACCTAAATTATAATTGTCCTATCACCGGAGTAGTAGATGAAAGCAAAATGACTGCAACTTTTACTGGATACGTGCCCTTTACTGCCTTTGCTACGCAGCCCAGTGAGAGTAGCCCCATTAACACAGTAAGAATATTGTCATCTCTCCGCTCTGAGGTACTCGCTGAGCTAGATTTAGGTGATGCTAAAATATCCACACTACTTCCGGGGACATCGTTAATAGTCACATGGGTAATGTCTTTTGACAATGCGGATTCGAAATCAGTTTAAGGAGAATATTAAATGGCTAATGTAGCAAGTAATCAGATATATGTTTATCCCACTACGACGAGAGCTTCTGATATCAAGGATAGCAAGGGTCTCAATACTAACGCAAATGCATATGGCAGATTAAATTTAGAGTATAATCTTATCACTACATTGACAAGATTGACAGATAAAAAGAGTTTTGTTATCGGCAATGACGGCTATGATGTGGGAAGTTACCCCGGAGACTATCCTTATATAAATAGCAATTATATCAACTTTATCATTGGTGGATACGCAGTAAGTGTAGATAAAAACGCAGTAGTTGCACTTCTACCCTCATCGGGTACCGGAGGAGTATACGCCGCAATAAATTTCGATTTCGGCAGCCCGTTGCAGGAAGGGGATAAGATGTTTATGAAAATAGACGGGGGCGACGCTGGCAGCAAATATACGGGAATTACTTTCTTAAGTAATTCTTCTGCCGATGCATACGCATATACGTTAAAAATTTTAGAGGGCAATAGGGGGGATTACAGCATTCCCCGAGAAAGTTTAATCCGTTTTACAGAAAACAGCGTGTATATAGACGACGGAGATCTTTCTTCGTAACTTAATAAAAATAATTAAAAAAAGAAGTGATTAAAATGTCACTTCTTTTTCTTTACTTCTTGTATATTCTTTTAGACGAGGAGTAACATTAATTATGAAAAAACCTAAATTAGAAACAATTATATGCCCGATATGTGGCAGAGAATATTTGCCGGCAGAAATCTATCTACCTAATTCTTTCTTCGGTAAACCAACTGAAATAGAACGTACGAAAGAAGGGAAAATAGATACGTTTAATGGCCTTACAATGAATTTGAATGAAACATTTACGTGTGAGAACTGTGGGACCACTTTTGGAATCAAAGCAAGAGTAGATTTCAAAACATTTGTAGACGAAAGTAAAGATTTCAGTACAGAGTATGTATCACCTTTACATAAGAAAAAATTAACATTATTTGAAGATTAATGATTTATATTGAAGAAAAGCCTACTAAGAAAGTCCCGGGGCTAACATCTTTATTTATAACATTTAAATACAATCCCAGAATCATAGATATTATTAAGTCAACAAATACTGCAATATTTGATAAAAAAGCTGTATGTTGGGAAGTACCTACGATCTACCTTCAAACTCTCATAGATCAGTTATGTGTGATTGATGATATCGATTTGAAATTACTCAAAACTAATATATCCGCGCAACCCGAAGTTGATCTTAAGTTGTCAGAGTACAAAACAATGCCATTTGATTATCAAGTAGAAGGTATTAAGTATGGCCTTTCTAAAGAAAAGTGGCTATTACTAGATGGTTGCGGTCTTGGGAAAAGTTTACAATTAATAATAATAGCGGGGGAACTAAAGAGACTCGGTAAGATATCACACTGTTTGGTTATTTGCGGAATTAACAATTTAAAGTCGAATTGGCTTAAGGAGATTTCAAAGCATAGTAATCTTACCGCAACAGTACTAGGTAGAAAAGTATCTGCTAAAGGTAAAGTTACATATGGTTCGATAAAAGATAGAGTAAATATTCTTAAAAATCCTATCGATGAATTTTTTGTAATAAGCAATATCGAAACCTTCAGAAATGATGATATTATTAAAGCTATCAATAAAGGCCCCAATAAATTTGACCTCATAATAATAGATGAAATACATACTATACGTACAGTAAGCAGTGCTCAAGGTTCTAATATTCTTAAATTAAAAGATAGTAAGTATAGAATAGGAGCTACAGGTACATTACTTCTTAATGATCCCTTAGATTGTTATGCACCTATGAAGTGGATAGGCATAGAGAAGTCTGCAGCTTCTACGTTTGAATATTTTTATTATAACTATGGAGGAGCTTTTGGAAATACGTTTAAAGGATATAAAAATTTAGATGTATTAAAAGAGCAGTTAGGTGAATTTTCTTTGCGTAGAACTAAAGACGTTCTCCCAAATCTTCCTCCCAAAACAGTTATTAATGAATATATTGAAATGGATGATAAACAAGCTGAGTTCTATAATAATCTTAAAAGAGGAATTAGAGATCAGGTAGATAAAGTTAAAATATCTACTGCGAATTTACTTTCTATGATAATAAGATTGAGGCAAGCTACGAGTTGCCCTTCGATATTGACAACAGAGAATATTGAATCTGCAAAAGTAAAAAGAGCAGTAGACCTGGCTCGACAATTAGTCTCCGGAGGAGAGAAAGTTGTTATATTTACAGGATTCATTGCAACTGCAAATAAAGTTGCAGAAATGCTATCTGATCTCAACCCATTAGTATGTACCGGAGAAACGCCTCAAAGTGAGATAGATAAGAATAGGGACTTATTCCAGTCAAATCCTGATTATAAAATCTTTGTGGGAACATGGCAAAAGTGCGGGACAGGGATAGACCTTAATGCCGCATCATATGAAATATGCACTGAAAGTAGCTGGACAAGTGGGCAAAATACTCAAACAGAAGATAGAATACATCGAGCAAATAATACTAAACCTGCATTCATATATTATTTAATAACCAAAGATACTATAGATGAAAAGGTAATGAATATAGTTAATAATAAAGCCGCAATGTCGAGTTTCATTATAGATGATAGTATTCCACCTGAATATGAGGAAGAATTAAGAAAATACATTTTAGAGTTGAGTTAGATAAAACATCTAACTCAATTTTTTATCCAATTTAGTTGATTTATGACTCAGAAAGTAATATAATATAAGTGTAAAAAGGAGATAACAGATATGCCTTATATTAGAGATATTAGATTTGATCATGTACCTAAAGATGCTGGATTTATTTGCGATCGTTGCGGTGAATATATTACGAATGTATACACCGTTACTTATGATAATGGGTTAAAAGCGAGCTATGGGATAGAATGCTTTAATAAACTTCGTAAACATAGTAATCTCACAGCTGCCGGCAATACTCTTCTTAATAAAGTTCTTAAAGACATAAAATATTATAGCGAGCTTGAAGATATATGGGAATCTATTACTTCCTATGAAGATGCCAAAGAAAAGCAAGTACCTTTATTAGGTAAGATGAATCTGGGGCTTGCGATGTTTGATACATATGAAGCATGGGAAGGCGCTTCCTTTGAAGAATTTAAAGATTTTATGATTAAGAGTACTCAAAAAGATTTAGAAAAGAAGAAAGAAGTACTTAAAGATTTAAGAACGTAAAATTCGATTTAGATGCATAATTAGTTGATTAAGAATTATTTTTATATTATAATATATTCATAAAAGAAAGAAAGAGGTATTATTATGAAAACACTGAGCAACATTAAGGGAACTGTAGGTAACGTATTTGCAAAACGTATGAAAGATATCGAAAGAGAATCCAAAAACGGTACGCGAAACATAGCTTCGTTCATCGAAGGTATTTTTAAGGAAGAGGGCATTGAGTCCAACCCCTATACTGTAGAAGTACTTAATGCGATGAGACGTGAATCTCCATATAAGCAACTCGCACTCGTTTGTAACGTAGTTCTTAAAGGAGACGGTTTAGGAGTACTTTAATGCTAAGAAGTTACAGACTAATATATGAAGCCAAAGCTGAAAAGATACCTAAATGGAAAACTATAAATAAAAACGATCTTATAAATTTATATCTCAAATACGAGAGCGATCCAGTATATGCAGAAGCCTACCTCAGTGCAATTATCTGCAGATACTGGGGATTAATTGATAAGTATTATGCGCAGAGCTGTCATTCTGTCCCCGTGGAAGAAGTATACGACTGGTTAATCCGGGCAGTCTTATATGCATTAAAACACAGGAAGTGGACCGACCCTGAAAATAAACTTTACAATGACCCAGCAGGGCCAGATAAGGTAATAAATCGATGTATGTTAAGTTCTCGTCGAATATTTTACCAGGCGTCAAATTATGATAAGAGAGCAGCTAATTATGGAGCATCAAGTCTCGAAAAACTCTCAGAAGATTGTGGAGATGCTTTGATGCCCGAGATAACTACTTCATATGAAAATGTTGAAGACTGCGCGGAAAATCTTATAAAGGATTATTTTAAGCGGGGTAAATTTTTTACTGCATTCTTTATAGATGGGATTGCGAATTACGAGTCTTTTGATAAAAAGAACCCCCGCAAGGAATATGATTTTAATTCTAAAAAGTTAATGCGTCATTTAAACCAGCTAGATCAGAAATACGCAGAATCTTTTGCAGAGAGATTTGATTTCGATTTAGAAATAGTTACAAATGCGGTAGCAGAGATGCGTTCTCTGACTCGAATAAAGATGCATAATCGTATGAGGTATAGCACAGAAAGGTTAAAGAAAAACAAAGCATTATTAGAGGCAAAATGTTAATAGATCTTCTCAATACAGACAATTATGTTAGTTATAATGTCAAGATAGCTGAAGCATTAGGACTTAATGCAGCTGTCTATATAACGGAATTAATTAATATTAATAATAAAGCATATCTCAAAGAAAAATTAGATTCTGAGGGATTTTTTACTGTAGATAGAAAATATGTGACAAAACGTACCACCTTAGATGCGACAATGCAGCGAGATCTCGATAAAGCGTTAGTTAAGTTACAAGTTCTGGAAGTATCTTCTGTAGTTAAAGATAAAATCAAATTAGACTTGGGCGCCTTAGCTCAGTTGATTACAGGAACCGATGTAAAGAAATTATCCGAAATAGCAGACGTCGTTGCAATAAAATCTGATAAAAAGAAAACGCAGAAAGAAAAGATCGTAGACAGCCTCAAGGCTAATATTTTAGAAACCAACGAAGAATTAAGAGCGGCGTATTTTGGATGGATAGATACTGTATTTGCAAAGCAGGGGTGGATGAGTAAAAAATCTGTGACTGAAGGCCAAGCAGTTATAAACGCATATAGTAATCACGACCTAGACTTAGCTTTGAAAATACTTGATATCGCAGATCAGAATGCCTATAGAGATATGCAATGGGCAGTAACTAGATTCGAAAAAGATTATAAAAGAGATTTTTATCAAAAACATTACGATGGGGTAAATAATTCTCAGAAACCTTGTATAGTAGAAAAAGATGTGGTAGTAAGTGACGAGGTATTTTAATGATTACGAACGATCAATGCTGGATGAGAGATATGTGCATAAAGGGGAGAGCAAATCAGTGCCCATCTCCTTTTTGTATTAAATTATTTAAAATAGATAACTTGTATTCACAAGCACTTATTTCAGAAAAACAGCGTAAACACGTAAATTTACGTATAGACGCAGATGGCTCGGACAAAGACGCTTTTAAGATTCTAAAAGGTATAGAAGAAAATATAGAAACCTTTATATCAGAAGGCCAGAATTTATATTTGCATTCTATTACATATGGGTGCGGTAAAACGAGTTGGGCATTAAGACTTGCAGAGGCTTATATAAATAAAATATGGTACAAAACAGATTTGCAATGTAAAATACTGTTTATTCACGTACCAAAATTTCTCATTAGTTTAAAAGAAAGTATTTCTAAGCCAAATGAATATGTAGATCATATAAAAGAAAATTTTCTTAATGCAGATCTTGTAATCTTTGATGAGATAGCGTCTAAGAATAATACCGAATATGAAATGGAGCAATTACTTAATATTATTAACAGTAGATTAGATGAAGGTAAGTCTAATATTTATACTTCAAATCTTACTGACGATGAATTAGCAAGTAAGGTAGGGGGCAGACTGGCAAGTAGGATACTTGGGATGTCTACTAATATTACATTTGTAGGGAAAGATAAGAGAGGTTTAAAATGATTCAATTACAGGCACTTAATAAATGTATTGCAGACAATGATGCATCATTTTTCCTTATGAATAATATAACTGAGGATTTCTTTTCAGATTATCCTCAGGAATATAAATTTATTAAAGATCATATAGATAAATACGGAACTTGCCCCGACAGAGAATCATTTCTTGCAAACTTCCCAGATTTCGATGTACTTAATGTCAAGGAATCTTCTCAGTATATTATCGATGCGCTGTTTGAAGATCACAACAAACGATTTTTAGCTAAGACTTTTAATACTGTAAGAGATTTACTTAATGCCGGTAAAACTTCGGAAGCATTAAACTACTACTCTAACAATCAACTTAATGTAAGCAAAGCTGTCTATATGAACACTGTAGACATTATAAAAGATAGGACAAGGTATGATGCTTACATAGAAAGAACAGAGGATTATAATAAATATTATATTACTACAGGTTTTCCAGAACTCGATGATGCAATAGGTGGCTGGGATAGAAAAGAAGAACTTGCAACTATAATAGCAAGGCCGGGCGTAGGTAAGAGTTTCTGTTTGTTTAAAGTAGCGCTTGCTGCTGCAAAACAAGGATTGAAAGTGGGTGTATATGAAGGAGAAATGTCGGAAAATAAAGTAGGCTATCGTATGGATACTTTATTGTCGCACATATCAAATACAAAGATAATGCACGGAAATGTAGGTGTGCAGGCAGAATATAAATCTTTCTTGGACAATTTAAGTTCTCAAATATCCGGATCTATAAAAGTACTTACTCCTGCAATGTTAGGGAAATCCGCGGGCGTAACGATTTTAAGAGCATTCATTGAAAAAGAGCATTTGGACATGCTGTGCGTAGATCAGCACTCCTTACTTGAAGATGATAGAAATGCGAAGAGTCCCGTTGAAAAGGCCGCAAATATTTCTAAGGATCTGAAGAATTTACAAGTATTAAAGAAAATACCTATTATAGCAGTATCGCAGCAGAACAGAGAGTCCGTTGAAACTGGAGTAAGTGTAGCAAATATAGCCCAGTCAGATAGAATAGGCCAAGATAGTACTGTAGTATTGGCGTTAGAGCAAAAGGATGGAGTATTGACTATGCACATTCCGAAAGCAAGAGATGGCGCTAAGTGTACTAAATTGCAATACGCAGTAGATTTAGATAAAGGTATTTTTTCTTTCCTGCCAGCTGAAGATAGCCCGAGGGGAGAAGAAAAGTGTGAAGATCTTCGCAGAGAATTTGAAGAGATTCCCCAAGAAAGTACGGGTAGTAAGGTATTTTAATGGAATTACGTATTCGAAATAGAATAATAACATCGTCTATTATGGATATATTAAATCTTTTAAAGAAAGATTGTCCTAAGCAATGTTTCAAAGACATAATAGATAAGAGAGATAACATTGTAGTAACCTGCCCTAACATCATGCATTCAGGTGGAAATGAATCTCACCCCTCGTGTAATATATTTAATCGAAGAGATGATCCGAAAATTCCGTATGGATGGGTAAGATGTTTTTCTTGCGGGTATTCAAAAAGTTTACCTGGAATGATAGGAGAGTTATTTGATTCAGATGAGACATTCGGAGAAACTTGGTTAATTCAAAATGCAGAAAGCTCTTTTATAGAAGAAGAGGAATATTTAGAGCCCATAGAAATTTCTTCTCGCAAATCTTATTCTGCGGGTTTATCTGAAGATATTTTACATAAATATCAATACTATCACCCTTATATGTGGGATAGAAAATTATCACAAGAAGTAGTAGATAAATTTCAAGTAGGATTTGATTATGGGACGCAATGTCTGACGTTCCCTGTCAGAGATCTTAAAGATAATTTAGTAATGATAACTCGGCGTAGTATAAAAAGTAAAAATTTTTATATCCCTTCTGATGTAGTCAAGCCTGTATACCTATTAAATGAAATTGTTAAAGCAGGATATAAAATAGCAATGGTAACAGAAGCCCAAATAGATGCGCTAACAGCATATACTTACGGATTTCCATGCTGCGCTACGATGGGGAGTATATCAGATCATCAAATAGATATTCTTAATCATTGCGGAATAACTAATTTTATAGCTGCATTTGATAATGATAGAGCAGGCAAAGCATTTACGCAGAATTTTATAAGACGCATGAGAAAAGATATATTAATAACAGAATTTCCTATCCCTAAAGGGTATAAGGATTTAAATGATTTAGATAAAGGAACATTTAATAAGATACTAAATGATTTGGGAATCACGCAGAGAATTTAGTTGAATTTAGTTAAAAAATATTATATTATATATAAGTAAAAAATTGGAGGAATTATATGTCACAGTTAAGTTTTGATGAATATGAGCGCGCAGATGCTGCTATGAGTGCAGCTACGCCGCAGGGAAATGGAGATAGACCCCGAATAGGATTCTTTTCTCTTAAGAATGATGGAGACGAAGCAATTGTAAGAATTATGCATGATTCTACGAAAGATTTCGATATGCTCAACGTACATCGAGTAACCATTGATGGGAAATCTCGTAACGTAAGTTGTAATCGAACTGCGAGTGAGCCCGCTAGCAAATGCCCTCTTTGTGAAGCAAAGTCTCCCATAAGTAAAAAGATTTATATACACCTTATAGAATATGTAAGAGGCGAAGATGGAAGCATTATTCCTACTCCCAAAGTATGGGAAAGATCAGCAGCATATGCGTATAAATTGAGAGATTATATTAACGATTACGGCCCGCTCTCCGAATGTCTGTTTAAGATAAAAAGAAAGGGCGCAGCAGGCTCGAGGGATACGGATTACAACTTCATATATTGCAGACCTGATGTATATAAAGCAGAGAATTATCCTACGATTTCTGATGCATTCAATGGATATCAGGCAGATGGGGCTGCATGCATGCACAAAGATTTCGAAGGTCTTAAAGCATTGGCAAATGCTCTTCCTGTAAATACTGCGGAAACCGCATTCCCCGTCGCTCAGGAAACCCCTGTTGCTCCGACGGCGAGAGAAGCCGTTACCCCAGTAAATTCAGTTCCGTGGGAATCTACTACATCTGCAAGAGCGCCTATGAACACCGCAAATGCTGGATATGATATGCCGATGAATCGTCCTCGCCGCACATTTTAATGTAGATGCAGAATTAGTTAGAGTCCAGGATTAACTGGGCTCTATTATTACAAATAAGGAGGTTAGTATGAAAGAGTCCCTCTGGGGAGAAGCATTTAATATCGACGATACAAAAAAGAAGACCAAATCAATATTAAAGAAAATTCAAAATCCTGTAGAGAACGTAGATGTTACCAAAGTAATTAAGTCTAAGAAATTGCCATTGGAAAACAGATTGGCTTTAATTAAAGAGAATGTATTAAGAATACTTGGTACATATGTACAGGATACTTTGGTAATTAAAACCAAAGAGCAATTAGTATCTTATATAGATAAAGCAATAGCTAATGATATAATATCAATCGATACTGAAACGAATAGAAGCTTGGATCCATTGACGTGTATTCTTATGGGGCCATGTATTTATACTCCAGGAGAAAAGAATGCGTATATTCCACTTAATCACGTAAATCCTACAACTGGAGAAAGATTAGATTGGCAACTTACTGAGGCAGATATCAAAGAGCAATTCGATAGACTCAAAGATACTAAGATAATAATGCATCACGGAAAGTTCGACTACCAGGTTATCAGATGTACCTGCAATTGTAATTTGAAAATTTACTGGGACACTATGGTAGGGGCACGTATCTTAGATGAAAATGAACTCGCGGGCTTAAAGCAGCAATATATTGAAAAGATAGATCCATCTATTGAAAAATATAATATAAATATGTTCTTCGAGAATGTAGAATATGCACAAGTAGATCCGGAGATATTTGCTCTATATGCTGCAACTGATGCATATATGACTTATAAGTTATACGAATATCAGTTAGAACAATTCAACCTTCCGGATAACGCAAAGATATATAGTGTATTCAAGAACATTGAAATGCCGTTAATTGAAGTTGCTGCAGATATGGAGTTAAGAGGTGTATATATTGATCAAGAGTATGCCAAACGACTTAGTAATAAATACACAAAAGCGTTAGAAGAATGTGACAGACAAGTTTCAGAAGAAGTGTCTCAACTCCAGGATAAGATAACCAAATGGAGAAAATCTGAAGAAGCTAATGTGAAGCAGGTAGTTAAGGGTAAAGAAGGTAAATCTAAAAATGAACAGTTAACGGATCCTCCCAACTTAGATTCACCTCTTCAGCTATCCATTTTACTTTATGACGTACTAAAGTTACCTCAAGTAGATAAGAAGACTCCTAGAGGTACCGGAGAAGATATTATAAAGAAACTCGTTGAAAAATGTGGTAAGGATAAATTCAAGTTAGGAGACCTTATCTTAAAGAAACGGGGAATGGTTAAACTCCTTAATACATTTATTGATAAATTACCTGCAAGTGTAAATCCAGTAGACCGCCGATTGCATGCACATTTTAATCAGCTAGGGGCCGACACAGGTAGATTTAGTTCTAGCGAGCCTAATTTACAGAATATCCCCTCCCATGCAAAAGAGGTCAGATTGATGTTTAGTGCTGCTCCGGGGTGTAAATTAGTGGGGGCAGACTTCAGTTTATAAACATTGGCTGAAGTAAAACTTTCTTAAACGGGGAACTCCTTTATACTTAAATTGGTTCCATAATAAAGGACAATCCCGTACCAATTTCATTTATATGAAAAGTGTGTAGAGACTATCGAAAAGATAAGCGAAAGCTAAGTAACTGAGTAGAGTAAGCATTAAGCGATGCTGAAACAGAAAGCAACGTAAGTTGAAGAGTTAGTCCGACACTCCTAGTAATAGGAGAGAGGTGTAGCGAACCTCATAACTGAAAAGCAAGCAGAACCAAGATTACTGGCGTGGTATGCACAAGATGAAAAGATGATGGATGCATACCTAAATAAGAGAGACTTATACGCCACTGTCGCAACTACAGTATTTAATAATAAATACGAAGATAACCTGGAGTTCTACCCTGATGGTACGATGAACTATGAGGGTAAAGAACGAAGAACTTTTTGTAAAAGTATAATTTTGGGTAAACCATTTACATTATGCCCAAGTAAAATTGCGTGAACATTATTACTCAATGGTGTCGACATTAGATGCCGGCTAACGGTAGAAGCTAAATAAGGCGGTGTACGAATACGCTTCAGAAGAGATACTAAGGTCCATTAAATGGATAGCTGTTAATACCGTGCTAAGCTCAGAGATGAGAATGTGTAACGACTAATCCTGATGAATGTAAGGATGTAGAGTAGAAGATGAGTTACTACTCGAAGTGCGCGACATCTTTCGATAGAAAGGTGAAGAGATAGTCTAACTAATATAGAAATATATTAAATATTTGATAATGTATGGAAGAGGCGCAGCTTCAATCGCTGAGCAAGTACATAAAACAACCAAAGAAGCACAGGAAATAATAGACCAGTTCTACAAAGGATTTCCTAAAGTAAAAGAGTGGGTAGATAATACTCAATCAGGTTGTAAGCAGAGAGGTTATACAGAAACTCTTTGGGGAAGAAGAAGAAGGTTACCGGATATTCAATTACCCCCGTATGAGGTAAGGCTATGTAAAGCTGATCCTTCTACATTTAACCCGCTATTAGGAGTAAAAGATTTCCCCACAGAAGATTCTCCCCTTATTGCTAAATATTCCAAATTACTGCAGAAACCTATAGGGAAAAAAGATTTCGATGACCTTAAGGTAATAGCAGCAAGAGAAGGAGTAGAGCTTCTTAATAATATGGGATTCATTGCACAGGCAGAAAGACAAAGTGTAAATGCCAGAGTTCAGGGTGGGTCGGCAGACATTACTAAGAGAGCAATGATATCTGTATATAATGATCCTGTAATGAGAGAATTAGGTTTCCACATTCTTCTCTGTGTACACGATGAAATTATAGGAGAAGTAATAGAAGAGAATGCAGAAAAAGCTGCTAAGAGACTTTCTGAATTGATGCTAGAAGCACCCAAACCTGAATGCGGGTTGCCCTTCAAGTGTGATAGTAGTATTATGCCTAAATGGTATTATGAAGAATACTCGTCATTGATTAACGAAGAATATGAAAATAACGGAAAAGACTTTGGTAAGTTGTGTGAAAATCATTCTGAAAATACCCCAGAATTTTTAAGAGAAATAGTTGCTTCGTAATCTAATATCTGTTATAATAATAAAAGCGAGAGGCCGTTTAATAATCCTCATGGCCTCAAAATAAAATCTAAGGAGATAAAATGAAAAACTTAAAACTAAAACTTGATAATTTTTCGAAAGAAAAAGTGTCACCCCTATTATTGCTGCTGATAGTAATAAACACTGTAGCTATGTTAATAGCTAATATCATTGCCTGTAAGACTTTCCCGCTATTTACAATAAATAGTGCGGATTTACAAGTAGTGTTGCCATGCGCAGTAATTATATTCCCTCTTACTTATATAAATTCAGATATTTTCTCTGAAGTATACGGGTATAAGTGGTCGAGAAGAACCGCTTGGATTTCATTTGCAATGAACTTGATGATGGTTGTATTTTTTGAACTTGCTATTGTAATGCCAGGTACAACTGATTTAAGCGTACTCCACAGTACATGGTTCTTACTCGTAGCTTCATTAATAGCATATATGATGGGCGATCTTATGAACGACATTGTTTTCAAAAAAATGAAGATAGCTCACGGGGAAAAGGGATTTATCGGCAGAGCAATGCTCAGCTCACTCGCAGGAGAATTTACAGATTCTTTAATTTATATTCCCCTCGGAATGTATTTATTGCCTAAATTATTTATGGGATTTTCGTTTATGACTCCGTTGCAAGTATTAATATGTATAATAATACAGCCATTATTTAAAGTAGCGTATGAGTTAATAGTAAGTCCTATTACGTATAACTTATCTAAATACTTAAAGAAGAAAGAAGCAGAATTAGGTAACGTTTACGGAGAATAATTGAATAGAGACGTTTTAAAATCCTTCATGTCTCAAGTTACATAAAATCTAAAGGATAGTTAGAAACAAGAACTAGCTACCTCTGAGTAAGAAGATAGCTAGTTCTTTTAATATTAAGGAGAAAATAAAATGAAATGTATTGTAAGTTTAAGTGGTGGTAGAGATTCAAGTACTTGCCTTGGATTAGCAGTAGAAAAGTATGGTAAAGAGAATGTAAGTGCCATTGGGTTTGAATATGGATCTAAGCATCCTATGGAACTTGAAAGAGCTCAGATGATAGCAGATTATTACGGAGTACCTTATAAAGTAGTAAATATCGATCCATCTATTTTTGAAGGTTCTACTTGTACAATGTTAAAGGGATCTAAAGAAGAAGTAGAGAAAGGTAAGTCTTACGAAGAAATTTTAAGTGAGAAAGCTGGCAAGGTCAGTACCTATGTACCTGCTAGAAACACTCTTTTTAGTGCTTATACCTTAGCATTTGCAGAAAGTCTTAGTGAAAAGAATGGTGGTGAGCAGGTTTCAATTATGCTCGGGCAGCATGCAGATGATAGCGGCTATTATGTAGACGAAAATGGCGTAGAGCACCTCGATGATTCCAAGGCGGCGTATCCTGACGCCTCTATAAATTATGTTAATGCTTTCGCAAAAGTGGCCAGCATTAGTTCAGTAGGTAAAGTTATTTATGAAACACCGTTTGTTAAGATGCATAAGTGGGAGTTGTTAAAAATAGGTATGGAACTTAAAAATCCAGTCCCTTATGAGCTTTGTTTCAGTTGCTATGATCCCGTACAGAATGAAAACGGTGAATGGGTAGAGTGCTCCTTGTGCGCAACTTGTATTGATGTAAAGAAGAATATGGATAAAGCGTTGGATATAATCGAAAAAGAAAATCCTACCCTTTATGAAACAGTTAAAAAATATAGGATGTAATATATGAAAATAAGAAAGCTTTATAGAATTGAATCTGCACACATTGTAAAGAATGCATATTCTCAAAGATGCTCTCATTCATATCATGGGCATAGTGGAGTTATCGAAGTATTTTTCAAAGCAGATGAACTCGACAATGCTGGAATGATCTTTGACTTTGGAGCTATGAAGAAAACAGTAGGATCTTTCTTTGATATGTTTGATCATAGTGCACATCTTTGGAAGGAAGATAAAGAAGGAATTAAATTTTTCTCTAATGCAAATGAAAGATTTATTATTCTTCCCTGCAATCCAACTGCAGAAAATTATTCAGTTCTCTTTAGAGACTGCATCAATGAAATTCTTGCAAATCAGAAATTCTATGATGGAGTTCACAATGTAAGATGCGTTGGAGTAAGATATCACGAAACTGCAACTGGATATGCTGAGAGTGAAGAAAGTGACCCTAAAAAATATTCACTTAAGGATATTAAATTCTCAACATTAACTATTACAGAAGCATCAGAAGAAATAAAAGAAATTTTAATCAGTAGAAATTAAGTTCGGAGGTAAATATAGAAAGTTATGCTTATTAATGAAATTTTTAGCTCGATTGACGGGGAATCCAGACGCGCGGGCGAATTGGCGACATTCATCAGAACCGTAGGATGTAACCTCAGATGTAAATTTTGCGATTCTAAATATACGTGGGGTACGGAAAATACTAATCGCAATATGACGATTGAAGAGCTTGTAAATGAATGCAAACAATTCGGAAATACTAATATTACTTTCACTGGAGGTGAACCTCTTATCCAGAAAGATAGTGACGAGCTTATCAACGCACTTGCCGACGAAGGATTTGATGTCAGTATTGAAACTGATGGAGGAATTGATTTCACTGAAAGAGATTGGTTTAAAAATAATCGTGAGAATGTATGGGTATGCGCAGATTATAAGTGCTATGCGAGCGGAATGGCAGATAAAATGTTACCCCTGCAGAAATTCGCAAAGCTTAGAGAACAAGATGTACTCAAATTTGTAGTAGGCAGTGAAGGAGACCTCGGCCTCGCATATGAAGTGTACTCCTATATTAGGTCTAAAGGATGTAATTGTTATGTATACCTTAGTCCAGTATTCGGTGATATCGAGCCCAAAAGAATCGTAGAATTTATGAAAGATCATAAAATGCAAGGAAAAGTTAGATTTCAATTACAAATTCATAAATTCATATACCCAGTAGATATGCGCGCAGTTTAAGGAGGAATGTGTATGGAACCGATTTGGTATAATTTTGTAAAAGAAAGATATTTTAAGAAATTTCCGGATCATAAAGAAGAAGATTTTGAAAGAGATTTGGATAAATACTATCAAATCCCAGTGTTTAATGCTTGCGAGAATATTCATCAGGTAATGACTGATTATTCTAAAAGAAATGAATTGCCCGATGCAGAAGAAAATTATGTAGTAACTGCTGATCAAGTTCTTACACCAGAATCTCACTGGATAATGAGAATGCTAACGCAATTTCATATTACGGAAGCATTTAAGGCAATGAAAATAAACTTAGAAGACGATAATATTAAAGAACAAAGTTTGGGTAAGGGTACTCCTGGGAGAATTGCTAAACTATACTTAGGAGATACCCCTGAGGATACAACGGAACTATTTTCTGGTAGATGGAATAAAGAACCTTATATAGCTTGTTTCCCTAATACCGATAATAATCATTCCATCATTACCAAAGAAGTAGACGTAGTAGCTTGTTGTTCTCATCACTTTTTGCCATTTAGTACTTTTAATGGGGGTAAGGCAATAATCGAATATATTCCGGGTGAATATGTCCTCGGTATTTCTAAGATTTCTCGTTTCATTAACTGGTGTGCAAGAAGAGGTTGGCTGCAAGAAGATTTAACCAATTATATAGGAAATACTTTGAAACGAATTGCGGCTACTGAAGATGTACATGTTAAGCTCGAAGGATTAGTGCACGGATGTGAAGTCTTCCGCGGTGCAAATTCAAAAGCCGGAAATCTCACTACGGAATTTAAAAGCGGAGTTTTCAAAAACATGTAACGTTTTACTCTTTAGGTAGTGTATACTACTAATGAAAGATAAAAATTAAGGAGAATAATATGGAAACAAATTCTAAAATGCAAATAGATGTTATCGATCACCCTAGTCATTATACTTCTGGGGGTTTGGAGACTATCGATATAATGCTTGCAAAGTTCGGCGAAGAAATCACTTTCGGATTCTGTATAGGTAATGTACTTAAGTATCTTACGAGATTTGGTAAAAAAGACCTCAACCCTTCTTTGCAGGATCTTAAAAAAGCAGATTGGTATTTAGACGAAGCAATAAAATTGTTAGAAGAGGCGCAGAAGTGAAATTAGCCAGTATCTTCCCGGTAGCGAATATTGAAAAAACTTTCAATCAGTCGTTTGCAATGATGTTAGCTCATCTCAAAGAGTATTATCCAGAATGTGAAAACAATAATTGCTATAAAATAATGGATAATAGTTTAATAGAGTTAGGTGGAGCAGTAAATATTGAAACAGTAATAGAAGCCGCTAGATCTTGTAATGCAGATGAAATTATATTGCCTGATGTATTTAAAGATGGCGAAGCTACAATGGCTTTAGCAACCGATACATTAGAATATTTAAGAACAAATGGGTTACTACACGAATTTAAGTTAATGGCAGTATGCCAGGGTAAAGATAAAGAAGAATTTGAAAAATGTTTTTCTTTCCTTAACAATTTACCTGAAATTCATTGTATAGGTATACCTAAAGTGATGAATACTATAATCCCCGGAGGTAGACCTGCGCTGGAGTATCTGTGGGAAAGGGGGAAAACTTCTAAGTGTATTCATTTATTAGGTTGCTGGACATCCCTGAAAGAAATTTTTGAATATAAGAATCCTCAACTAATAAGAAGCATAGATACGTGTATTCCTGCGCTGCTATCCAAAACCACTGCTGACCCATTTATGGATCGCCCTTTAAAGACAATTGATTTAATAAATGACAAAATACGAGAAGATAACTATGAGCAAATGGTAAACCATTTTAAGAATTTAAATTTAATTTAATCTAAGAAATCGGAGGTAAAGATTAAATGTTAAGAACGGCAAAATATATAAGAGACAATATCCTAATCGCAGATGAAGTAAATACTACCCTTCAGTATTGTAAAGATGCTACGGGCGTAGATTTGAGTGCGAAGAATTTCTATACATTGTCAAATGCAGGAATTGTATATAAAGATAAGACTAAAGTTTATCCTTATAAAGTTTTGGATAAGATAGATGTAGTAGATTCCTCACTCCCTAGAGATTTTAGGGGATGGTATCTTCCACAAGGATCTTATATATGTGAATTGAATGAGGGATGCAAATTTGGGTCTAATGACGTAGGTTATATCGTATTGAGAAGTTCCCTTAATAGAAACTGTGTAAGTTTGTATAGTGCTATATGGGACCCCAATTTTACTACTCAGGATGGGGATAAGGTAAACACAATGAGCGTAAGGGTCAATGTAGATACTCCTAAAGGTGTTTATATAGAAGAAAATGCCCGTGTAGGCCAGTTGTTAGTATTCGATATCGAAGATGGTGCTACCCAGTACATCGGACAATGGCAGGGAGGAGCTGTCAAGAGTAATTTGGAGGATAAAGCTTAATGGTAATCGAAACTGAAATAATAAAAGAACAGTGCGCCAAGATAGCTCAGGCTGTAAATAAAGATAACGACGCTGAACATTCAAATTACAACATCACAGAAGTACTTGAAATATATTCTTACGATAGAGTTTTGTATATAAACGTTACTAATAAAGAATATTATGTAAGAGTCAAGATCAACATAGATAGTGATGAACTCATTCACGCTACAGTAAATGCAGATTTGTTCCTTAAACTAATAACCCAAATTACAACTCCCGACGTAGAACTTTATACGAAAGCTCAAACGCTTGTAGTTAAAGCGAATGGTATGTATAAACTTCCTCTTATTTTTGATGGGGATAAATTATTAGAATTACCGGAAATACAAATCAATAATGTTACCTGTGAAATGGATATTCCTTGTGAAACATTGAGGGGTATATTGCGCTATAATAGTAAAGAACTACGTAAGAAAACTGTAGCGCAGCCAGTTCAACGTATGTATTATGTAGATAATGAGGGTGCAATAACATTTACTTCGAGTGCGTGCGTAAATAGCTTTAAGTTGGATAAACCTATTAGAATGCTTCTTAATAGTAAAATAGTCAAATTATTTAAGTTATTCGAAGATGAGTTTGTAAGCTTTAAACTCGGGTATGATGCACTTGCAGATGGAATTATTCAGACTAAAGTATCTTTTATAGCCAGAGACGTAGAACTTTCTGCAATCCTTTCTTGTGATGATACTTTATTGAACTCCGTTCCCGTATCGAGTATAAGAGGAATGGCGGATAAAATTTATCCATATTCTGTTACTATCTTTAAAGATGAATTGATTCAGGCGATTAACAGATTAACGTTATTTAATAAAGAAAAAGATGACGAAGCTATATTTGAGTTTAGTTCAAATAAACTTACTATTCGTAATGTAGATGATGGAGGATGTGAAGAAATTTCATATGCAGGTACTCCTTTGAACATATCTTCGCCCATTTCTACAATGCTTAGTTTTACTGACGTTAAGTTATCTACCGAATCATTTACAGATCAGTGCATTATACTTAACTTCGGCGGACCGGAGGAAAAAGCTATAATAATCACAAAAGATAACATTAAAAATGTTATACCAAGAATAGTATTTGGAAGATAAGAAATGGCAGTTTCATACGGGAAAAAATTCGAAGCACAATTTAAAAAAGACTGGGTAAGAACATTTCCTAATTCTTTTATATATCGATTACCTGACCAACAAAGTTTCTATTATGGTACTTCGGGAAACCCCTGTGATTTTCTATGTTATAATGAGGGAATACTATTTCTTCTGGAATGTAAAAGTTTCAGAGGAAATACATTCCCCTTTAGTAATTTAAGACAATATAGTAAACTCTTATTAGAAAAATTAAAGAATGTTAAGGGTGAGCGTGTAGGGGTAGTTTTGTGGTTTATTGATCATAGTACTGTTGCATATTGTCCCATTACAGAAATTGCAAAGATGGTACAGGATAAAAAGAAATCTGTAAATATAAAAGATGTTTTAGAAAAAACTTACAATTTAATAGTATTACCAGGTATCTTAAAAAGAACGTTTTTAGATACAGATTATTCGATTTTGATGAAATTAAATGACAAGGAGGAAATGGTAAATGAATGAAACTATTGTGAGCAACGTAGATACTAATAAGTTGCAAGACATCTTTAATCAGACAGATATTAATATGCAATACTTTGAAGGCGTTGTAGCAGACCTTTCAGCTTCGTGTACTCAGCATCTGGATGAGATTATGAAGGATATTTATAACAATGGCCTTACTGATGCAAGTACTCCGATAGTAATACTCGAAGAGAAACTTGTGGAATTAAATAATATCCTTTATTTTATGGGAGATAAACTCGATAATTTGAGCGTTAAGGCTGAACTCGCGAAAAAAGCTGCGAAAGAGATTTACAATAATAGTTATCTAAGCCATCAGGTTAAAGATGTAGTAGATAAGAAAAATAAAACTACTGTAGCAGAATTAACCGCCATTGCAGAGAAGGATTCTATATACGAAGCAACGGTCGAGGATATGTATTCGCATGCAGAAAGCAGGATTAAATTCAAAATAGATGCAGGATATCAAATGGTAAAAGCTATAAGTAAAATCATAACACGCAGAATGAATGAAATAAGTTATGATGCATTTTCGAGGGGTAATCCCGCCGCTACATCTCCTCAAGGGAAACAATTGTTGGTTGAAAGATATGAAAACGATAATAGAGAAGAGGTAATAAATGGAGACTAAAAGTTTAGTCGGGGTATTAAAGGATATCAATAAGAAGTACAATGATAATGTAGCCAGTATGGGCATAAACAAAGCTCTTAAATCAAGATTTTCATTAGGGAGTCCCGGGCTAGATTTTTGCACGTACAATTCTATCCCAGAAGGAATTTTTATCGAACTTTCGGGTCCAGAAGGCGGTGGAAAAACGTTAATGGCATATGGCATTGCAAGAGATTTCATAAAGAAAGAAATGCTCAAGCCAGAGGAAGAACGTAGACACATCTTATTCGTAGACTGTGAAGGTACTGCGGATCCGGAATGGGCGATGACCTCCGCAGGATATGATATGAATAATCAAGATATCAAAACAATATATCTTACACCCCTTGGGCAGAGTGCAGAGCAGATATTCGATATGGTAAGAGAGTTTGTATTAAGCGGCCAGATAGGTCTTATCATATTTGATAGTTTGACTGCTATTGCACCCCAGCAGACAAATGAAGAATCTTTTGAGAAGAAGGATATGGGAGGACTTTCTAAGCCGTTGGCGGACTTCGTCAAGAGATGTACCGGGCTTTTTAATAAGTACAGAACCACTTTTATCGGAATAAACGGGGATATTATGAATATTTCGGGTTATGGTAATCCTACGACAACCGCGGGGGGTACCTATTTCCGAAGAGCATGTTCTCTTAGATTGAAGGTTAAGAAAGGAACGTTCTTTGATGAGGATGGAAATGATTTAAAATCGTCCGCAGAGAATCCGGCAGGGCATGTAATTGAGACAGCTCTTCTGAAAAGTAAGTTCTGCCGCAGCGATAGAAAATTAGGCAGATGTCATCTTAATTATCGTAGAGGAATAGATCTTGTTTGGGATACAGTTGAAGTTGCTATAAACGTAGGTCTTATAGATGATAGCGTTCAAGGTACTTTTAGACTAATTGACGTAGATACAGGTGAAATACTTACAGATGAAGAAGGTAATGAACTTAAAATTAGGGGTAGAAAGAACTTGAAACCCTATTTTGAAGCTCGTCCTGAACTCTTTAAAAAATTATATGATAAGGTATATGAGATGATATCTATTAAAGATGATCCTCATATAAAGAGTTTTGAATCATTGTTAAATGTCGATGTTCAACAAACATTTAATTTTGATGCAGCTACTGAGGAAATGTAAAAAGAAAGTCAACTATGTAAAAGTAGTTGACTTTACTTATCTATTGTGGTATAATATGTATGTAAACGGAGAAAATCAATTGTACGAAGTAGTTGGGAAATTAGCTGAAGGTGTAAGAAAAGTTTCGGGTAAATATGTTTTCGATTACGAGGAAGATAAGTACCTCGATTTGATTAATCTTACCGGCCCCGATATCTATAAAGACAAAATTTTTGATAATGTATACTGGTTCGGCTATCGATTCACTGATGATGCGAGTAGGCAAGACAGGAGTGATTTTATTAATTACTTAAAGGGCTTACAAGCGGTAAAACCTTCAGATAAAGAATTAGAAAGGTTTATTAATAAACCTTTAGTTGAATTGCACAAAATAGAAAATATAACGTCTATAAATTGTATTATTCATCCAAGATCCGAAAGAAGTACCTTAACTGCCAAGATAGTATCACAACTCAACGATGTGAGTTCTCGTGATGTAGAGAGGACTACAATTGAGCTGATTAAAAATCTTCCGCAAAGCATGGAATTTGACTGGAAAAGATTTTTTGATGAAAATGATAAAGATGTGCAGCAGATACTGTTTATTCAAAATACATTATTACCTAAAATTCACTCATTAGATTATTTTTCTTTGGCTAAGAATGTTAAGCCCAAATATAGGAGATACATTCAAAATTTTTTGAGATTTAGTTCTCGCACAGACAAAAAACTTTTTAAGTCCATAAATAAAGGTAAAGTATTAATTGTAGATGATATAAACACAAGTGGCAGTACGATTAATGAAATTCTACGAATGTTAAACGAAATAAATCCACATTGCAAGATTTATATTTTTACTTTAATCGGAAAATAAATAGGAGGACAGTATGTCAAGTTACGTAAATTTTTATGTAAAAAATCAACAGGGTGAATATACTCCACTCGCAAGCTTTAGCCGAAGTACTCAGATATATTCTGCAATCAAGGCCCTAGGATTTACGGGGGAGGAGTTAAATGATGAAAAGTGGGGATGGATAACGTACGCAATACCCTTCCAAGAATCTGGAGTGCAGTCAGTAATTGCAGATCTGGAGATTCATAAAGATAATTGTAAAAAGAATATTGAAAATTATAGAGATAATATCAATCTTATAATGAGTTCAAATTCATCTTCTTCCTTGGAAGAAAGGTTAGAATATGTAGATACATATAAGCAGGGGATATCAGAAGAAGAGGAAGAGGTTGATTGCTTGCAGACATATATTTCGTATATGAACTTCCTGAATATTGTAAGAGATGAAAACCGGCCCCACCCAGATGAAAGAGAAGTAGATGACACGATTCTCGTAGGCATTGATGCAGTACCCAAAGGAAAGGAGGAGGAGTTTTGTACGCTATGATGACGAAATTGACTTTTTGTAAAATTGTTAACCAGATAAGGGAGTTAGCCGCATTTAATAATAAAGTAATTGAAGTATTCGATATGTCAGAATCTCCTATAGATAATATCATATGTATGTTAAGCCAAGCATTAGAAGAGGATACTTGTGCTGCATGGGAAGATGAGATGTTTGAAGACTTATATGATTCAAAAGTATCCCCGGAAGAATTATACACAAACGTTGTAGACTATCTTGTTATGAACAAAGTAAATGCACGCAGACTCATTTACACGTTAGAAGATTGCATAGATAACATCTTTAGTTCAAATTCAGTCGTAAGTATTAATGAGAAGCACGTAGATGAAGATGGAATAGAGTATTTGCAGGAAATCTACAGGGGAATGGCTCACGCAATACCGAAAAATCTTTTGGGCAGAAACTTTGTTAAAATACACAGTGCAGTAAGCGATAAGGCTTATGATGATAGAATATTCATCGAGGTAGATAATGAGAAGATTTAAAGTTCGAGAAATAGGTATCCCAGTTTCAAGTAAATGCTACTATGAAGAACTTGAACATCTTCTCAATCATTTTGAATATCAAGATGGTTTTAAGGTAGAAGAGATATTAGAAGTAGATCGTACTCATATAGTAATAGTTTGTTCAGAATGTGGTAGTTACAATATAGACGAAGATGAAGCGTTGCAATGGATATTAGCGCATTCAATGGAGGAAGAGGCATGAATAAAAATAAAGAATCTACTCGATATTACAGTGACGCACAAGAAAAAGAGGTTTGTAAAGTAATTCGGGGCCAACAAACACCGAACTCGGGAGCAGGATACTTCAGTAAAGGTGATGTAGTTAATGCCGCAGCATCTATGCTGTGTGAATGCAAATGCAGCATGTCAGATAAGAATTCATTTTCTATTAAAAAAGAATGGTTAGAAAAGAATAAGATGGAAATGAGAGAGAAACGACTGGATAATCATTGTGTCGCATTTAACTTCGGGCCCAACTCAGAATCCTATTATATAATAGAAAAGAAATTGATGCGATATTTGATAGATAAATTAGAAGAGGAGGTAATATAAACAATGTGTCTTTTTAAAAGAAGAAAACGTAGAGAGGCGATACTTCGTCTAGATGACAGATCTCTGGATATTGAAATTAGAATAAGAGGTACTAAATTCGACCGGCAACGAAAATTTAGAGATGATCAAATTAATGCAATGCGTAAACTATATAAAAATCACTGGAGTATAAGTGCAATTGCAGAAGTATTTGATACGGTACCTCACGTAGTAAAGTGTTATGTTGTTTCTGGTTATAGAGATTCTTATAATGAAAAGCGTAAAGGGAAATACCCAGAGAAACGCTCTTCATATGATAGATTATTAGATATGCACGAACGTGCATCATATAAGAGAACCCTGGTTGAAAATAAAAAATTGAAGGTAAAATAAGATGTTAACAAAACAGCAAATAGAAGATAATAGAAAAACATTTATATCAATACTTCGTTCTGTAGATAGAGCAGGATGTGACATCGAAGCATTAATAAATAAATTAGATTCTGCGGGGTTCTTTTATTCTCCGGCAAGTACCAAATGGCATTCTAATTTTGAAGGAGGACTTTGTTTACATAGTTTGAATGTATACAATACTCTTCTTAATTTAGTTAAACAGTGGTATACTAATGAAATAACTGATAATGGGGGAACCAGATTTTTGCGGGAAGGCGATTTCCATTCGATTGATTCTAATTCCATTATTATTACAGGATTGCTCCACGATGTTTGTAAAATGAATTTTTATGAGCAGTATTTTAGAAATGAAAAGAAGTATTCGACCACAGGTTCTAAGCACGACGAACAAGGAAACTTTGACTGGGTAAGTAAATCTGATTATAGAATAAAGGCTTCGAATGAAAGATTTTTGTATTCAACTCACGGACATAATAGTGAATACATAGTAGGTACATATATTCCTCTTACCTTTGAAGAATCTGTTGCAATTGTAAACCATATGGGAAAAACTTCTGAAGTAGATTTAACGGATCAGTCCGCAATCTATTCTGCACACCCTCTCGCAACGCTTTTGCATGCAGCAGATTATGTAAGTACATTTTTACTTGAAGTAGTAGAATGAATAATATAGTCAAGAAACAATTAGAGGCGTGCAAAGTAGCAGATTTGCCTGCATGGGATGATAATACTGTACACATTGTAATCAACCGTAAAACTCAATTAGAGGCGAAAGACATTCAGTTAAACCATTATTACATAGTGAAATTAGCTGATTATATTTTACATGAGCCTGAAGGGTTTACTTTATCTACTAACTGGAATGCAGGTAAAAAGCCAGAAACTTCTTATTTAAAGTGCTGCGTAACTAAATCAATGGGTAAAATGCTGTTCGTAGAGGGAATAGGGTATGATTACGAGAATAAGGCAGATCTCACCCCCGTTTTTAATGGTTGGTTACCATCTGCAGGAATTAAGGTTATGGAGGAAATATGATATCACTAGCATCACAATATAGGCCTAAAACATTACAAGAAATAGTCGGACAAAATATTACTAAAAAGATATTATTAAAACAAGTCGCTACAGGTAACATTAAAAACATATATCTATTTACAGGTAAAACAGGTATAGGCAAAACAACGTTTTCAAGAGCGCTTGCATATGAGATTAATGGCGGGATAGGTGAACCTATCGAGATTGATGCTGCATCTAATTCAGGTGTAGATAATGTAAGAGAATTAATCGGAAGCGCAAATGAAAGATCCCTTACAGGAAAATACAAAATCATTACCATAGACGAATGCCACGTATTTTCCTCTGCTGCTTGGCAGGCGTTGCTTAAGTATTTCGAAGAGCCGTCTCCCTATACGATTTTCATTCTGTGCACTACTGAATTACAAAAAGTGCCTGCAACTATCCTCAACAGAGTTCAGCAATTTAATTTAGTGCCACTGAAGAGTGAGGAGATAAAAGAACGCTTGAAATATATATGCGAAAACGAGCGCTTGCAGTATACTGAAGATGCATTGGACCTCATTTCTAAATTAGCAGAAGGAAGTATGAGAGATGCGATTTGTAAATTAGAAAGATGTATAGGATATGATAATTTTATAGATAGTAATTGCGTTTCAGCAGCTTTGGGAGAATCCACTTATCAAATATTATTTAGATTAGTAAATAATATAATTGACGGGGAAGAAGCATCAATTATTACCACTATAGAAGAATGTAGCGACAATGGCATTGATCTTAAAGTACTTATGGATAGATTTTTGAACCTGTGCTTAGATCTTGCAAAGTTTACTATTTTCAAATCTTATGATGTGTTACGAATACCTGCTACGTTTAATGCAGAAATTGATAATGCAACAAATTTAGAAAATGCTAAAAATTATTATTCTAAGCTAGTAGATAAAATACTGGATATTCGATTCGCTATCAAGCAAGAGACTTCTGTAAAAGATACGTGTGAAATAATGTTATTACAAGCCGCGAGGTGCCGGCGGTGATTTTAGGTCAAGATAAATTTTTAGAATTTGTAGATAAGAGCAATCTTAGTTCTTTTCCTCAAACTCTTTTATTATTAGGAGAAAGGGGGTCTGGTAAACATTTACTGACTAAATATGTTACAGAGAAACTTAATCTGCCTTTAGAGGAAATATCAACGAAGTTATCTTTAGATTATTTAATAGATATCAATACTCGGATTACTCCTACTATTTATCTTATAGACATCACTAAGATAACCGAAAAACAGCAGAGTTCTTTACTTAAGTTTACAGAAGAACCACTTAAAAATTCATATATAATTATTCTCGCAGAAAACTCCTCTCAGGTTCTCGATACGATTAAGAATAGATGCTACATTTATAATTTACAAACATATTCCAAAAATGTTCTTAAACAATTTTTGCAGGGTTCTTCTAATGAAGTTATATTAGAAATAGCGCATACTCCAGGTCAAGTGATTATGTTAGAAGGGATCAATTTGGAAAGCGGGATTAAGTTAGCTAACTTAATTTTAGATAAGTTACAGGTCGCGTCTCTTCCTAATACGCTTACAATATCGAACAAGATAGCATTCAATGGGGAAAAAGATAAATTCCCACTTGAGCTATTTTTAAATGTAATGTTTTATACGATGAAACTTCGAAGTATACAAGGACTTGGATATCCTACAGAGATATTGATGTGTACGCGAGATTTACAGGAAAAACTTATTTATCCAAATATGAATAAGAAACAATTATTCGACAATTATTTATTGACTATGTGGGAGGCAGTAAGAAAAAATGCTAATCTCGGAACTTAAAAAATCTATAGAAGACAAGTCCATAATAAATTCAAGAGTAATTGTTGCGGAATTGCCAAAGAGTAAAAATACATTTATAATACACCAGTATTTACATCAAATCGTATTAGACAACAATTTAAGTATTTCTTTAATAGACGATATTTCTGTAATAAATGATCCCTTTAATTCTTTCAAAGACGCATTGTGGGTGAATTATGTAGATAAGTTCGTAGGTAATGTAGAAGATATATTTTTACGTATTCCCTCTAATTGTTTTCTTATTATTGTTGCAAATGTAGTTGAAAATGAAATAAAAAGTCTATATAATAAATATGTAGTTGAGATCCCCGAACTAGAAAATTCTCAAATACGTGCATATGCATATTCTAATTTAGAAGGTATAGATAAAAAGAGAATCGATTGGCTGCTAGATATTTGTAAGTATGATATCTATAAATTAGATCAAGAAATTGATCGTCTTAAAATATTTCCCATAGGAGATAGAAACTATACATTTCAGCAATGTGTAGAGGGTGGAATATACGATAATCTTAGTCTTTACAATATCTTTAACTTTACAAATGCCCTGATAACTAAGGATATCAATAAATTAAAGATAATCCTTTCAGAAATTGAAAATTGTGATGTCGAACCAACCGGGTTGATTACTATTCTCAATAATAATTTTAGGAACATAATATCGATTCAACTTGATCCTACTGCTACTGCGGAGTCATTGAATATGAACGCAAAACAATTTTCCGCTATTCGATATAGCTGTGGTAGATATACAAAAGAACAATTGATAAGTGCGTATAAACTGATTTCCTTACTTGACTTTAACTTAAAAACAGGGAAATTACCTGCGGCGTGCATCGCAGATTATGTAGTAACTCATTTATTATCCCTTTAGGAGGTTTTATGAAGATAGCTCTCATAGGAGACGTACATTGGTCGGAAACTAGTTCTATATTAAGACGATATGGAGATAAGTATACTCTAAGGTTAGAAAATCTAATTAAGTCTGTACAGTGGGCAGAAGATACTGCAGTTCAAAATAACTGCGATCAGATTATATATCTTGGGGATTTCTTTGACCGAGCAGATCTCAGAGCAGCAGAGATTACTGCACTTAAGGAAATAAAATGGAATGCATTGCCCCATAAATTTCTTCTCGGGAATCACGAAATCGGGGGAATCAAGGAATTTTATAATAGTGTTAATGCATTAAGTAGTACAGGAAAAATAATAGATAAACCCGAAATTGAAACGGGAGATACTTGGAGAATTATCTATCTTCCTTATATTGAAGAAAAGGGCAGACTCCCGATTACTGATTATATATCAGAAATTGAAGATGCAGATAAATCATCTTTATTCACAATATTACTATCCCACAATGACATTAAGGGTATTAATTACGGAATAGTAGAATCTACTAAAGGATTTAGTATTTCTGATATGGAGAATAACTGTAATATCTGTATTAATGGGCACATTCATAATAGAGGATACGTAAGCGATTCAGTATTGAACATAGGCAATTTAACAGGGCAAAATTTCGGGGAAGATGGATTTGAATATTCTCACGGTATACTTATTCTGGATACTGATGAGGTTAAGCTAACGGCTTATGATAATCCTAATGCTATTTATTTCTATAAGGTGGAGATAAATTCAGAAAAAGATATTGGCAAATTGCATAAAATTTCTAACGATGCAGTAGTAGCAATAAGATGTAAAGAAGAATATGTTTTGCCCGTAAGAACTATTCTGATGTCAAAGTCGAACATTTTAGAAAGTAGAATTACATTGATACCTTCTCAAAATAGTAATGACTCGGCAATCTCGCAAGTTGAATTAGTTAACGTAGATCATATAGCACTTTTTAATAATTTCATTATAGAGCAACTCGGAAATTCGAATATAGTAAAAGAAGAACTTCAGGAGATAAGTAAATGAAAATAACTTTTCAAAAAGTAATCATTCATAGATTTAAATCTTTTGATGATGCAGAGATTAATCTTGAGAATAGAGGATTCGTTTTAGTCTCTGGAGTTAATAATAATCCTATAGATAATGCCTTAAGTAATGGAAGTGGGAAAAGTTCTTGGGGAGATGCTATTATGTGGGCACTTACGGGGGAAACTACTTCCGGAATATCTCGAAACTTAGCTAATAATAAATTCGATGGTGGAATGTATGTTAAATTATTTTTCCATATAGATAACGATCAGTTTATCATAATCCGCTCTAAAGATAGCAAAGAATATGGAACAAATTTATCTATTCTTATAAACGGACAAGATAAATCCGGTAAAGGAATAAGAGATTCAGAAAAACTCCTCGCACAGTACTTACCTGATTTAACAGTTTCTTTAATAGGTAGTTGTATTATTTTAGGTCAAGGCCTTCCTCAGTGCTTTACTAACAATACGCCTTCGGGTAGGAAAGAGATTCTTGAAAAATTATCTAAATCTGATTTTATGATCGAAGACATAAAGTCCCGACTTACTAAAAGAAAGATTGAACTCAACGGGGAAATACGTAAGCATAAAGACGAAATAATAAGGTTAGAAAGTTCTTTGCAAACCCGTAAGCTCTCGAGAGACGATGCTGAAAATCAGTTAAATAAATTAGGAAAAATAGATGAACTGTTAGAGGCTATAGAAGATATCAAAAAAGAAGTTTCGGATGTAGAATCTGCATTAAATATAACGTATTCTAACCTAGAAACGGAAAATAACACACTAGATAACCTTAGGTTACTTTCCGTACGCCTTAAAGAAGATTTCAATGCCAAAAAACAGGATATTCTTGATAGAAAAAATAAAGAAACTGCAGAGATCGTTGAATTAAAAAATACTCTCCTCCTTCAAGCTTCTAAATATCAATCAGAAATAAATAGATTAAAATCTATAAAAGATGTTTGTCCAACTTGCGGCCAAAAGATTCCAGGAGTAATAAAACAAGATACTACAGAGCTTGAAAAGGAATACGCATCACTCAATAGTAAGATTAACACAACTATCGACAATATAAACAACATTTCAGCTAAGTATCAAGAAGAATTAAGTTTAGCTAATACCGACTTAGATAAAGAATTAGAAGATAATAGAGAAAAACAAAGAATCGTACAAAATACCCTATCTCAACTAAAGTCTTCTGAAAGTGAACTTAGAATCAAATCTAATAAACTTCAAAATCAATTACAAGAACTTCTTCAATCTAAAAATAGCTATGAAATACAAGTTGCAAATTATCGTAAGATAATTGATGATTTTACTGATTTTGAAAAAGATGTAAATGAGAAACTCCTGTATAACAAAGAAAGAGAAGAGGATTTCAATAATCATCTGGAAATAATAAATAAGATAACAACTCTGACGACGAGAGATTTCCGGGGTATTTTACTTAAAAACGTTATTGATTATATTGATAAAAAGGCGAAAGAATATTCTCAAGAAGTATTCAGTAGCAATGCAATTTCTTTTGAATTAAATGGAAATAATATTGATATAAATTATGATAACAAACCCGTTGAAAACTTATCTGGCGGAGAAAGGCAAAAGGTAAATCTTATTATTCAGTTTGCTATAAGAGATATGTTATGTCAATTTATGAATTTCTCAAGTTCTATGATTATCTTGGATGAGATTTTTGATAACTTAGATTCAATCGGAGTATCAAACATCTTAAATATGATAACTCGAAAACTTAATGATATCGAAAGCATATTTATAATAAGTCATCACAGTTCAGAACTCGATATTCCATATGACGATGAGCTCCTCATAGAAAAAGATACTAACGGAATAAGTAGAGTAAGATAGGAGCAATTGCAGTGGTATTTAAGAAACCTTCAAATTTAAGATATACAGATATGGCAATTTACGTAGATGCCAACGCTTATTTACCAAACCATGACGTGAGTAAGATATATGAATATTTGTATTATCTTATGTATATGCTGGCGGTAAAGAAAAGATATTTTTATACGCAATCTGATTATGAGAACTTTTCTCTCATGGGAGCTACGCAGATATACAGAAGGTTAACGAATCCCAGGCAGTTCCTAGAAGAGGATGACCCCAGGAAATTAAAAAAGATTAAAAGCTGTCTTAATTATATGAAGAAAGTATTGTACCCCTTCAAAATAGATTATCAGCGAGAATATTTTAATCAAATAATTTCCCCAGATCAAGCTTATCTTAAGAATACCGAGATATTAGAAGAAGGATTAAAGCGAACCGCAATTCAAAATTGTAGTATCTTCTTAGAAACTGAACTCGATACATATATCTCAGATATATGTAAAACTATAAAGGCATTCGTTAGTAAATTACCTTACAGACGAGATAAGGTAATAACTAAGAATATTTATGTGAGTTGTTTGCTCTCATTACTTAATCAAATGACGTGGAGTAATGAAAATCTTAGTAAACTAGGAGGGAAAATTCATAAGCCTTCTTCTGTAGCTAACTTAATAGATAAAATATATCAAAAAGAACAAGAATCTGGGGTAATATTATATCACTTAGAAAGTGATATGTACAACTACATTGCAGTAGTTGTAAACGAAATAAAAACTGTTATTAAAAAAGAAATAAAGATCCTTGTGGGTAGTAATGAACCTAGTGAGGAAATTATTAAAACTATCATAAGTACGTCTATAGAAGAGACTACTAAGGAGGTAGATAGTTGATAAGTGATAAAGTATCAGTGCTAAAAGATACAGATACATATAGTCTTATGCTATTTGTATTATATAAATTAATAGGTATACCTGAATACTCTGCATTAAGCGAGTTAGCATATGTTTTAGATAAAGAAAATCTCTTAAATTTATTTGAATACTTTGGGGGAACTACACTGAAGATACCTACGCTCAGTGAGTTAGAGACCTTAGTGTACTCACTACTTCTGTATGAATATGTAAATATTGACCATAAAGACTATGAGGAAGCTTGTGCATTACTCAATAAAAATTCAGAAGATTTGAGGGAAATAAAATCCAATTATAGAAAAATATGCGAAGTATTGTCAAAGTATGACTTTTTACCTAGAGAAAGGGTATAAAATAATGTTTGAACAAATTTTGCATGATATAAATACTCGTTCAAGAAGTAAAAAAGATCTTCTTGAATATTATGTTGCTAAAAGACTTGATAAGTCTACTACTAATTATTATAAAGATTTAGTATCAAAATGCAATACTTTAAAGAGCTACGACGAATTTAAAGTTATGAAAAAGATAGTGAGGGGGAAATAAAATGTCTGCAATAACGGATTTAAGTGTACTAACTACTATTCCGGAAAAATCGCTCTCTCATTTGTTAGAGAAATTAGAATGGATTATATGTAATGCAGTAGATGATGCAAGACTAGAAGGTAAGGATACTGCTGAAATTGATTTAGAGATGGGTACGTTATTTATACGTTTTGATTCTGAAAGCGTTGCATATAAATTTATTCCATCAACTACGTTTGATAATAAGGTAAAAAATACTATTATTAAAAAGTCAAATCCTTTAACATGTGAAGTAGAGAAGAGACTAGTAAAAAAGATTACATCAACATATAAGGACCTTTTCTAATGGAAGAGAATGAATTACAACTTAACCCTCAAGAGAGTAAATTAAAATCTGAGACTGATGAAGTAATAAAAAATATAGTGGATACTCAGGATCCGTCTACTCTTAAAGATCTTACAAACTTATTTAATATGTGCATGACTAAGAAGAATATTCTTAGAGCAGAAACACTAAATGACTTAGTAGATCACTCTACACAGGAAATGTTAGTCCGAATTAAGCATCACCCCGGAGAGTTTAGTCATGCTGACCTTATAAGTTATGTAAACGTAGCGCAAGCTTCGCTCGATAGAATAACAAAATCTTCAGAAGCCGTAGAAAATGCTGCTATAGTATTTAATCAAAATAATACTCAGATAAATGTGCAAACTGATACAGGGATTTCTGAAGAAACTCGTCAAAATGTAGTAGATGCAATGAGTAAATTATTGCTGCGCCTACATAAAGAGGAGCTTAACGCATCTATGGAGATATCAGAAGAATCACCCGCTCAAGAAGATTCTTCGATTGAAAATGATCAACCCAAAAAGGAAGATTGAAATGATAAATTATCAAAGACAAGAAAATGAAACTTTTAACGATTATCTTTTAAGAATAGGTAATTCGAAAACTTCAGAAGAAAACTGGAAAGAAATGACATCAAATATTAATGCTAATTTAAATCTGGATTATGATGAATCTACCTATAGAAAAAGATATAAAGCACTTAGTACTTCAGTAGAAGATAATAAATCTTCTGACTCTACTATTTCTGAAATGGAACTTGAATTAAGAAAACAGAAATTGAAGAATGCGGAAGAAAGAAGTTTAGTAACGGCTTATCTTAAAAGAATTTCTCGAGAAGAGACACTTAAAGATATCGCCCAAGAAGTAGCAGCTAAAATGAATGCCGAAAAACTTCTCCCCCCTTCTGCCATTATACCTATTCGAAGTGATACGTACAAGGGAATACTAGAATTATCCGATTGGCATTATGGAATATGCGTAGACCACGCGTGGAATAAGTACAGCCCTACTATCTGTAGACAAAGAGTTGCTAAATTAAGAGATGAAGTAGTTAGTTATTGTAAGTTGTGGCAAATTCACGAACTACATGTGCTTAACTTATCTGACCTAATTGCGGGTAGGATTCATTTGCAGTTAAGATTAGATAGTAGATATGATGTAATGACTCAAACAATTCACGTAGCTGAAATCTTAGCCGAATTTTTAAGTGATCTCGCTGAAGATATGGAAATTCATTATTATGATTGTTTAGATAATCATAGTAGAATAGAACCTAAGAAAGCAGATAGCTGGGATTTGGAATCTTTAGCAAGAATAATTCCGTGGTATTTAAAGAGTAGGTTGAGTAAACAAAACGTAATTTTCCATGAAAATGAATTTGGTCCGGATATTATAACACTAAAACTATTTGATCACAATATCTTAGGAGTGCACGGAGATAACGATAGTCTTAATAAGATTATAGAGAATATGACTCTTATGACTAAACGTTCTTACGACCTTATTTGTACTGCGCATCTTCATCATTTTAGTGGAGATGAAAGAAATGAGACAATTATTGTTTCAAATTCTTCCTTAATGGGTACGGATAACTTTGCAAAGAGTTTAAGATTAAGCAGTAAACCTTCTCAAAATCTTATCGTAGTAACTAAAGATAATCCTATTGCATCTATACATAGAATATTATTGTAAAATAAGAGTTATGATGAGTCCTATCATGGTAAGCTCATAACTAAAGGAACATATATTATGATTTATAAAAACCAGTACACAAATGAAGAGTTTCAAACTCAAGAAGCATGCGAACGCTCAGAGGCAATTTATTTAGAAAATAAAGAACTCGCTGAACAGAAAGAGAAAAAAGAAAAAGCAGCAATAAGTAAACGTAAGAAAGAACTTTCAGATGCTATTGCATCTGCAGATAAAGTAGTTGACGCTGCTAATAAAGATTACGACCTCGCAAAAGAAAAAGCTACAAAGATAATTAAAGAAGCTAACAAGCAAGCAGAGGAAATTCTCAGAGAAGCAGCTAAAGCACTTGAATCTGCTACAGAAGCAAGAATGCTTAAGATAAAAGAGTGGTGCAAAGAATTTGGTGCATATAACACCCATTACACTGGCGAAGACGCAACTGAAGCATATAATCGAATGGTACGTTTGATTAACGATGCATTTACTAATCTTTTTAGATTCTAAAATACTAAAGAACAATTTATTACAGGAGTTGATTAGTTAAACGTCAGCTCCTGTATTCATCTATATATGGAAGATAGATATATTTTAACTAACGATGCCATTCAACATTTAAAGGATGTTTGTAAGCCTATTCTATGCGACGATTATATCGGGTATGTTGCACAGATTCCCTTTAATAAACACGTATATGCATTGTTTTCATTAGATGGGTGGGTGTATTTTTGTCCAGAAAGTAAATATAAATTAACAGATAGACGCGCCTATAAAATTCTCAAAAGATTAGTTAAGATGGGATGGCTAGAACCTGATTTTGATATATTCCCGGGATTTGAATCATTAGATTTTAATGAAAAAGATTTAGTGGCAGTCCAGGGTGATGTAGAGTCAGTTGTAGAACATTTTTACCAAGGAGATATACTTGTATATGACTAAACAGTTTTTTGTAAGTAGCGATATTCATAGTTTTTATACTCAATGGATGAAGGCACTTAAAACCACAGGCTTTGATAAATCAAATAAAGATCACATAATAGTGGTATGTGGAGATCTCTTGGATAGAGGAGATGAATCAATGGAATGTTTGAAATTCGTTAATTCACTTCCTAAAAATAGAAAAGTTCTAATTCGAGGTAATCACGAAGATTTACTAGAAGTTTGTATCGACAGAAAAGAATTCGGACAACACGACTTACATAATAGAACCCTAAAAACCATATTTAATCTGTGCGGGAGAGATGAAAACGGTTTTTGGTTTGATGATAATTATAAAACAGTATTCGACGAAATAAAGCATTGTAAACCATTATATAAATATCTAAATAGTTTACAGGACTATGCAGAAGTAGGTGATTATATTTTTGTTCATGGCTGGATACCTCTCGAGGCCGATTCCCCTAACGGCGATTGGAAATCAGGCGATTGGGTACAAGCAAGGTGGTCTAATGGAATGGAAATGTGGGAACAGGGGCATCGTATTAAAGACAAAACTATTGTCTGCGGCCATTGGCATACCAGTTGGGGTAATTCTAATCTACACCATAAAGGTACGGAACGGGGGAAAGATGCTTGTTTTGAGCCATTTATTGATGAAGGTATAATCGCACTAGATAGCTGCGTAGCTTGTTCAGGTCAGATTAATTGCATTAAATTAGAGGTGGAGGTATAAAGTGGCAATTAGACATGTAAAAGATTATGTAAAAGAAATAGAAGCTCAATACCAACAAATGGTAGACATTTTGCATGAATTAGAGAGAGAACTTGAAAATAACGTAGTGGCTCCCGAAGTTGTAGATAATTTTAAAGCTACTATGGAGCCCATTAAAAACAATAAAGATAGATTAGATTATATATTATTTTTATTTAATAAACCTAATAAAGAACCTAAAGTAAAAAAGTATGTAAGCCAAAATAAAAAATTGTTAAAACAAATAGAAAAAGGCTCTAAAGAAAACATATTAAAAGAAAATGAAAAAAGTTTACAAGAACTTAAACATATTGTAAACAGCATAGCAAATTAACTGCTAAATTTAAGGAGAATAGTAAATGAATATCAAAGATCTATTGAAAGAATTATCTATAAATAATGTAGGTACTTGGAGTGAAAACAATACATACGTTATAGACATGGATGATAGCACAGAATTTGGTAGAATTTATAGTAAATTAGAAGATTCAGATTTACTAGAATTAATGGAAAATAACACTCTATTAACTACTCACAATGGAAGTATTCAATATAATTATGATGATCAATATCTCTTAAATTTAATAAGTGATTTTGATAATAATGTATATAAACTTGTAGTCTCAGAAATCTAATTGAGTTAATGGAGGAAAACTTAATATGAAGAAAATAATTACAGATGCTAAGAAACTGAACTATATGTCAGACGTAATTGACCTTAGAAAAGAAGGCGCATTGGCACGTCAGATAATAGTAGAACTTAAAGAAGTTATTAGAAAAAAGAAACTTAATGCTCTATCTGCACCTCAAATAGGCTATGATAAGAGAATATTCTGTATTAAATATGGTGAAGATGATATAAGAACTTATTGCAATCCTATGATTACTAAAGTAACTGGAATGCAATTGTCAAGAGAAAAATGTTCTTCTATTCCAGGTAAAGAATTTATAAGAATAAGACATCCTGAAATAGAAGTAGTTTTTCAGAATCCTTTAGGTAAAGCAGTTTCACAGAAACTAACTGGCGGAGCATCTTATTTATTCCAGCATCATATAGACCACTTAGATAATCTTCTTCTTTCAGATGTAGGCTTAGAAATCGACGAACAATTCGATAAAGCATCTAAAGAAGAGCAAGATGAAGTTATAGCAATGTATTTAGATGCAATCGATATGAAAGCTAAAGAAGCTAAAAAGATTGTAGAGGATACCCCAGAATTAAAAAGTCTTTCAGATGGTATAGACTTTATGCAACAGGTAAAAGAAGGGAAAATACAGTTAGGAGATAAAGTAACTGTAAGTAAGAAAATAGACCCTGAAAATATTGAGGAGAATATTGATGGCAAATAATAAAAATGCAGATAGTATTCACATATTAAGAGCTTCCGACGCTGTAACTAAAAGTAGTACTGTTATCCCCAGCGCAGGGCAACCTTTTTGGAATAAAGACAAGAATATCTTAGCTATCGGTGACGGTAGCAAGACACTTTCGAACATTCCTTATTTAAATGTAGCCGAGGGTGCAGCCCTAGGTGAGCATGGTAAGGTAAGTGACCTTTTTAGCGGTGCTAAGGTAAAGCACGCCGTTACCGCAGATAACTACTCCAATAATTCAGAATCAGCCCCCATTGCTACTGCGATATCTGAGTTAAATACCAGCATTACGAACGAGAAAGACCGCGCACAGGCCGCAGAAGCCGCACTCTCCGAAAACCTAGACACGGAAAGAGCGGATAGGGAGGGTCAATATAATACACTTAACGCCAAAATAGAAGTTAATAAATCAAACTTGGAAGGCGAAAAAGTCGAAAGAACAGCTCAAGATGTGGCACTACAGGAGGCTATAGCTACAGAAACTGGTGCTCGAAAAGATGCCGTCAAGAGTTTAATAGGTGAAGGGATGGCAGGAGCCGGAACTCCTCCTTTACAGGGCTACGATAGAAGTAAGGGTACGATCGAAGAGAGGTTGACTGATCTGGGTTTTAAGTCGCTGCCGACAGCGCGTTCAATACGATTTATATTTTCGCTTGCGAATACTACAATTGCGTATTTAGACGTTTATAAAGGTTCTGATTCGGCAGCTAATACCAGTTCATATGTACAGGGAAAATTCGCGCATTTATATTGTCAGCTGCAGATTCCCAATCAATACACACTTATACCTCCCTCATCTATTCATACACCTACCGGCCCGGAGCGGTTTTATTGGAATGTAAACAACGACCCAGACGATTTAGACATTGCAGCAGCGGGTACTACTACTTTGCCGCCGGAATTTTGCCCTAGAACGGGGTATGCGGCGGTTCGCCCAGTATATGTGCGCAGAGTTATGACTGCATCTGGCCAAGACTCTTTATCATCACAAGTGATTGACGCGGAGGTCACGACAGCCGACACTGATCCTGGAGCGATTCCCCATTCACTTCAGCTATATATTGACTCAGACGGTCGCCCGCACCTCGCAAATCCGTCTGGAGCACACTTAACAGGGACTGTTGGCAGTAATATGATGTCCGCGACCGATACCATCAGAAAATCTTCAACTGATGCTGGCTACTTTGAAATGTGTTACCCCGTCAATTAACAAATGAAATACAAATATTATTATAGAGAAGCTATTACAGATGAATTAGATATAGAAGACATTGGAAACTGTAATATATTAGCTTATAATGATTTAGGTATGTATTATATAATGATTATACAAACTGAATTAGGTCTTACTAGAATATTTACAGAAGGGCCTTTAATGGAAGAAGAGATTTTTCCTAAAACTGTAAATTGCTCTTTTAAGAGAATTGATTATAACAGCGGAAAAATATCAAAAGAAATTCAAACATTTTTAAATAATCCGATTGCTAAGATAACAGCAGCTGTAGAAATATCATTAGAAGAAGCATTATTAAAATGTAAATCAATTATAGACTACATACAAGATCCTACAAAATATTAAATAGAATAAAGTAGATATTATTTTGATATCTACTTTATTTTTCCCTTTAGAGGAAGTGTATATACATAAAGAGATAACTTTGAGGAGAATAAAATATGACATTATATAGTAATAACTGCCCTAAATGTATAGTACTTAAAAAGAAATTATCTAATAAGAATATTTTATATGAAGACTGTAATGACTTGAGTATAATTAAAGATAAAGGATTTACTTTTTTACCTATATTAGAAGTTAAAGGAGTCTATCTTAATTTCTCTCAAGCTATTGAATATATTAATAAGAACTTTTAACAACGAGGCTTAAATGAATACTGAAATTAAATTAAATGCAGATTTTGAAAACACCTTAGAATTACTTGGTAAGAAGTGGGGAGAAGATTTTCTTTACTTAAATGGCATACATCCAAGTCAATTAGACTGCTCATCTTTCCTTAATCACTTCGTAGGGAAAGGTACTCTTGCAGACTCTACGATTGATCCAAATGCTAACTCTAAGCACAAAGACATTAGATCTTTTATGACAGAGAAGGGCAAAAGTCAAGATAAACTATTTGGACTTAATAAAATCTTTATAGAGATAAAAAAGAAGTGGGGACTTAGAACGGCTAAACAATGGCTTGAAGATGAATTTACAAAAGCGCTTTATCTTAATGATAGCACAACCGCAAGTTATACGCCGTACTGCTTCGCCGTAGACCTTACAAGACTTGCAAAAGAAGGTTTATTCTTCTTAGAAGGATACAACAATCAAGGCCCTAAACATCTTACTGTTTTTATGGATGATGTTATTGAATTTGTATCTTTTTTATCTAATAGACAAAGCGGTGCAGTAGGTCTTCCAAATTTAATAATATGGTCTTATTATTTCTGGAAAAAAGATTGTGAAACTGGCTATTATATAAAAGATAAGGCCTACTATCTTAGACAATGCTTTCAGAAAATAATATATAAACTCAATCAACCGTTTATAAGATTAGATCAGTCTTCTTTTACGAACGTATCTATTTTTGATAGACCTTATATAGAAGCCCTTTTTGGAGGAGTTGAGTTCCCGGACGGTTCCTTTGTTATCGATGAAGTAGAAGAGATTATTGAATGCCAGAAGGTATTCATGGAAGTTGTAAGCAATATAAGAAGTGAATGTATGTTCACATTTCCAGTACTGACTTTTTCTCTTCTCGTTGATAAAGACAGAAATTTCGTAGATAAAGAGTTCGCACGTTGGGCGTCTGACCACAACGTAAAGTGGCAAGACAGTAACTTCTTTATTAGTGACAATGTAGGAGTTCTTAGCAATTGCTGCCGCCTTTTGAGTGACACTTCGAAACTTAGTGGATTCGTGAACAGTATTGGCGGCACTGCACTAAGTATCGGTAGTTGTAGAGTTTCTACGATCAATCTTGCTCGTATAGCCCATGAATCTAAATTTAACAAGATGAAATATCTGAGACTATTAGAAGATAGAACTATTCTTGATTGCAAAGCTCTTTATTGTATGAGGCACATTTTGCAAAGGAATATAGAGAAAGGGCTCCTACCTAATTTCCAAGACGGGGCACTGGAAATGTCTAAAATGTACTGCACTGTAGGTATTTTGGGTATGTATGAAGTTATGGATTTATTCGGACTTATCAATACAGATGAATTTGGAAATAAATCATATACAGACGAAGCGATAACTTTTGCAAAAGATATTTTTGATGTAATTAATAGAGTCAAAGATAATTTTACTGATGAATTTACGTTCAATTGCGAATCAATTCCTGGAGAAAGTTGCGCCGGTGTATTAGCAGCCGCGGATAGCCTCATATATGAACAAGATAAATATTATATCCTTTCTAATCAGTGGATTCCTCTTAAAGAAAAGTGTACAATGCAGGAAAAATGTAGATTGAGTTCAATATTAGATCCATTATGTTCTGGAGGCGCGATTGCCCACATAAATATCGAAGGACGTTTTCCAACTAAAGATACTGCTTGGGATATGCTCAATTATATAGCTAAAAGCGGAGTTATTTATTCAGCGTTCAATACTAAAATAAGTGTATGTAAGCATATGCACGCGTTTATAGGGACCGATACTTGCCCGATATGTGGCGAACCCGTGGACGATACTTTTACACGTATAGTTGGTTTTTATACTCCCGTATCCAGTTATCAGAAAATTCGTAAAAAAGAATTTGACGAACGTAAGTGGTATGATGTTTTAAGCGGAGAATCTCGTTAATCACCCAAAATACCCCTTGCATTAAATTTACGGGGCTACGACTTTTGTTCATTCAGAATCAGGGAAAGAAGTGATCAAGGCTATAATGAACGAGCGATATGGAGTAGACTACGCACTTCAAGCTCAATGTTTTGTAGATAAGATGAACAGTACGATCGCCGCCAGGGGAGGAAAATCTTATCGATTCCATACCCCCGAATGGGATGCTATCATGTTAGAAAAGTATGGCACAACAGTCCCTTATAAGAATGATGATATAAAGAACAGGGGAATCAACACGCTCATTCAGCATTACGGCGTAACTTCTCCGGCTAAGTTAGATTTTGTTAAAGAGAAGATGAAGCAGACGTGCTTAAAGAAATACGGGGTAGAGTATTCCTCCCAATCAGAAGTGGTTAAAGAAAAAGCTAAGAAAACACCTCTGGAAAAATACGGGGTGGAAAATATATTTTTTCTACATCGCAAGATATCAAAAGTGAATAAGATATTCGGAGAACTATTATCTGTCGATTCGTACGAATACCCGTTAGGCAGATTTCAGTTTGACTTGAAGAAGGGAAACACCTTAATTGAAGTAAATCCTACGGTGTCCCATAATGTTGACGTAGATTATTGCTTTGGCGTTAAGTCAGTTGACTATCACTTCAATAAAACTAAGGCAGCCAGGGAAGGGGGATTTGAGTGCTTTAACATCTGGGGATGGGATAACATAGATAAAATTAAAGATATTTTCCAGCCAAGGGATAAAATATCTGCCCGCAAGTGTGATGTTGTTTTTATAGATAAGAGCACCTCCGACACGTTTCTTGATGCATATCATTTACAGGGAAAATGTAGGGGCGATATCTTTAGAGTAGGATTATTTTATAACAACGAACTTATAGGCGTCATGACTTTCGGAGCCCCAAGATATTCTACTAAGTTTCAAGTTGAGCTGCTCAGACTTTGTTTTACGCCGACGTATAGTGTTATTGGAGGCTCTAAAAAGATGTTCAAATTTTTTATATCGATGTGTAATCCTGATTCGATTGTCTCGTATTGTGATAACAGTAAATTTTCGGGATACGTATATTCAGCTTTAGGATTCATGCTTGAAGATTATGGCATGCCGACGGCTCATTGGCATAGGATGAAAGACAATGTCCACATTACAGATGCTCTTCTTCGCCAAAGAGGTGCAGACGCTCTTATCGGAACTAACTGCGGTAAAGGAACGAGTAATGAGAATATAATGTTAAAAGAAGGTTTCGTCCGGGTGTATGACTGCGGGCAGAGCAGGTATGCATGGTACAAATAAAGATATGGTGCACAAATTTAGAAGAAGTGCAGAAAATTAAAGGAATTAGAATAGTATGCGGATTAAAGGACTTGTAGACGAAGATTTTTTACAGTATAAAAAGCCTTCAATGTTTATTGCTACTGCTACTTGTACATTCAAATGTGAGAAAGAAGCAAATTGCCCGGGAATGTGTCAAAATTCGCCGCTGGTAAATTCCCCTGATATAATGATAGATGATAATAAGCTTGTTAAAAGATTTTTATCAAATGACATATCTAAAGCGGTAGTATTTGGCGGGCTAGAACCACTAGATCAATTTACAGAATTGGTAGAACTTATTAAAGTTTTCCGTGAACATACTGCTTGCGATATTATTATCTATACGGGCTATACAGAAGAAGAACGTGTAGATAAAGTAGCTATATTAAAACAATTTAATAATATAATAATTAAATTCGGAAGATTTGTTCCCAATCAACACCATCATTTAGATGAAATTTTAGGAATTGAATTAGCTTCTCCGAATCAATACGCAAAGAGGATATCATAAATGAAATTAGAAGATTTATTTAAGAAATGTTATAATGCTAAATATAATCACGTAAATGAAGATGGAGATTATGCTATAGAAAAAAAAGGCGATACGCTATTCTTACTATTTCAATGGTCTCATTCTAAAACAGATTGGCATCATAATTTTATGTTTGGGGCGAAGCCGTATAGTGATATGAAAATCAAATGGAGATGTCATAGAGGATTCTTAAGAGTGTGGAAATCTATAAAACCATATATTGAATCTTCTGTTGCAGACATGTCTATAAAGAGGATTTATATTGTAGGTTATTCCCACGGAGCTGCTATCGCATCTCTATGCCACGAATATGTATGGTATAATAGGCCTGACTTAAGAGAGAATGGACTTGAAGGATTTGGATTTGGTTGCCCGAGAGTATTCTTTGGCTGGCGCATGAAAGCATCTCTTAAAGAAAGGTGGAAACATTTCCACCCGGTAAGAAATATGTGTGACATTGTTACACACTTACCTCCCCACTTATTTGGATATAGACACGTAAATAAAGTACTGCAATTACCCAAAATAGGCTTTAAAGAAAGGCATACTATTTTTAAATGTGTAGATTCACATTACCCTGAAAATTATATTTATTCTGCGAGGAACTTTGATGAGAATCAAAATAAATGATGATAAAGATTTGGTTAAATCTATTAGAAAGCAGCTGAAAGAGAATAATGGATATTGCCCGTGTGCAGTAGTCCCCTCTCCGGAAACTAAATGTATGTGTAAAGATTTTCTTGAAAATATTAAAGAAGGTCCTTGCCATTGCGGCCTTTATGTAAAAGTAAAAGAGTAATCAAAAGAAGAATTGACTTGTAAAATAGTTGATTCTTCTTTTTCTTTAAGCTATAATAATGATAATGTTTCTATCAAATTATCTATCGTTGTAAATATCAATGCGAAATTAGTTGATTAAAAATTAAAATTACATTAAAATAATAATATAAAGAATTACGGTGTAGGGAGAAAGATGGATATTATCAATAGATGTATTCGCAAAGCTAAGAAGTTTTATAAATGTGATCTTTGTGGAGAACTTATTGCTCCAAAGCAATCTCATTATTATGCTTTTGTAAAAGATAGGGGTAAAACAAAAAGTATTCGATGGCATAAGCATTGTAATCTTATTGCAGCTCAGTCTCCATCATTTCATATGCTTACTGAAGAAGATTTTAGTAATTTGTGCAAATCTTTATGTAAAGAATATGTATGCCCAAAATGCAAATGCTATAATGTTGAAACGGAGAAATGTCATATTCACGCCGATTACTGTATAGATAAACTATATGAATTTTTCAGATCCCACCTAATTATACTTGTAGATAACAAACTTAAGTGTGTAGAAAGGGGCGAGAAAATAGAAGAGCCTTTTGAAATCATCAATATTATTTAGGAGAAATCGTAAGGGATAAAATAGAATATGAATCCCAAGTACCTGGAACTTCTAAACTCGTAAGACTTAGAGATTCTTTATTCATAGCAAAACGTACAAGTAATAAAAATAACTCATATACTTTATGTATTCCTAATACTCTTAGAGAAGAATTTTTCAGAGATACTAATCATCAAAAACTTGAGGGTAAGTATCAAATTAAAATGAGTAACGAAGAGTTATGGAATAAATGGGAAAAGATATGGGAAGAAGAATTCAGCAAACAAAGAGGTGAAATATGAAAACAAATCCAGAAAGATTAATTGAAACGTTTGAAGAGGCACGTATACATAATTATTCTGAAATTCTTCTGAAGAAAGATCTCGAAAAAATTCTTGAAGAGGCTTATGAAGAAGGATACCAAGATGGCTGCCGAGATACTGAGAACGGCTTTGGAGATTAATTATGAAATATTTTAAAATAACTATGAAGTGCGGACATCAAAAGAAACGAAAATTCAAAGGAGATGCCGGCAATATTACGTTTTATGTAGCTGCGAAAGATATGGGCGTAGCAATTGATAAATGTAAGAAAATGCCCACTGTAAGGCATAACGATCCTACCGCGCTTGTTGCGGTAAAAGAAATAACCGAAGGTGTGTATAAAGAGCGTAGAGCTAATTATAATGCGTATGATAATGCTTTCGGAAATATTGAAAAGATTGAGGTAATTGACGATGAAGGAACTCTGTAAATATTGTAAAACCAATCAAAATATACTACAAGATATTCAAAACCATATGGATGATTACGAGTCTTTCATGGATGCCGCAGCTGATTATTTAGATAAAATTGAAAATTGTAATAAGCACTGTAATTGTGATAAGTTCGATGAATATACTTCAGACATCAATGAAGCATTAGGAATACTTGGTAATTAATTCATGAATAATTTTTGTATATATAAAAATTATCATTGCAATTCTTATAAGTGTTGTAATTTGTGTAAAGATAAGAAATGCCCAGACAGATGCTTAGAAGATTCAACTAAGTGTAAATTTGCAACTTCAGTAGAGCCCGAATTACATAATCATGCATGGGATATTATCAAGGCAATGCCTACTAAAAAGATAGCTACTAAAACTGAACAATTTACTTCGGTAGTAACGCGTAAGTCACCCACTACTTCAAAAGAGACTTCTCTTTCTTTGAAAGACCTTGCAGTAAAATTGAATGTAAGATATCAAACAATTTATTATTTGCACAAGACAAAGAAGATCCCGTTAGATAAAATCGAAGAGTACATAAAGGAAAGTAAGAAATGATAGACCGAACTAAACTAACTCTCAACGAAGGCGAATTTATAGATAAAGAAGATATGGAAATATTTTTAGAATATTTGGACGATCCTTGCGGCGTACTTATGGAAATGACTAACGTGAGAGGTATGGATGTGAAATTGACCCCTAACCTACCGTTCTCATTTCATTTTTGTAATAAAGACGCAGTTCATCAGCAACATGGAATAAGAGTAAAGATAATTTGGAACCCATCGAGAGCTCCATATAGTGCCGACGGATATATGGAATTACACGGAGATTATGACTATACAGCGGGAAGCCATAAATATAACCCGACTGCTGAAGAACTTAAAATAGCAAGAGATTTCTTTAAGAAATACAAAGTACTGTTCGCAGCTGCGTGGGAAAATGTTTTATATGACGCCAAGCCTATGCAGGATTATTTTGAAGGAAGGCTTAGTTTTAAAGAATTGCTAGCGATGTTTGATTTAAGGGGAAGAGATTATTACAACGTCAATCACTGTAAGTCTTTAGAAGAATTAGAGGCTTGCGTACGTAAGAATAAAATATTCAACATGAATGATTAAGGTAAAATACAATGAATAAAAGAGAATTATTAAAACTAAAGAAGTGGGCTGACACTCTAACTGACGAGCAGTTAAAAGAAGAATATTATGATGTTATTTATAAAACTCTGGGAAGGGTATCATAATTAAAGGAGATAAATAAAAATATGAATAAAGAAGCAATAAGAAGATGGGATGGAGTAATAAGAGGGTGGATAGAAGAAGACTCAAAAGGAAATAAAACAATAAGAGACTTTTATGGAAGAACATTAGGAAGATATGATAAACAATTGAATTTAACAAGAGACTTCTACGGCCGAGTAATTGGTCGGGGAGACCAACTTATGTCTCTTCTTGAAGACTAAATATAAGGAAAAACAGGGTTAAAATCGATTTTAATAACATTCTTGAATAATATATAAAATAAGGGATGCTAAAGTAGATGTAAAGTAATAATAAGAAGGTAAATCAGATCACCTAATAATAAGAATCTGTTTATCATAGATAAGACGAGTTAACCCACATCGTCTTAAAATAGTAAAGAGTGGGAAAATAGAAACTTCAAGTCAACTACAAACAATAGAAAAGTAGTTGACTTTTTCTTTACAATCATATATAATAAAGTAGAGAGAAGAAAGGAAAATCAAAATAATTACAGATGAGTTTTTAGATAAAGCAGATCAAGAAGTATTTGAATGGTATATGAAAGATCCATCAGCAGTATTAATGGAGATGGCTAATGTAGTAGGTAATAAAGTTACATTAGAATCGAGATTACCATTTTCATTTTATTTCATTACTAGAAAAGCTGTACACAATAGACATAGTATTCGTCTTAAAGTTATATGGAACCCAAATAAAGCACCTGATGATGCTGATGGTTATTTTGAATTACATGGTGATTATGAGTATATAAGAGCATCGCATAAATATAAGCCGACAGCTAAAGAATTAGAAATAGCTAGAAATTTTTGTAAGAAGTATAAAGTTTTATTTGCAGCAGTTTGGGAAAGCATATTAGACCCAGACCCCCTTCAAGATTATTTTAAGGGTAGAATTAAGTTAAATGAGCTTCTTTCTAAATTTGATATAGAAGATGATATGCAATACTACTATCTTAATCACTGTAAATCTTTAGAAGAACTTGAAGATTGTGTTCGTAAATACAATATATATAATATGAATGATTGATAGGGGGGGGGAAATCAATGAGATGTTTTATAATATCTGATACTCATTTTGGACATGCGAATATAATTAAATACTGTAATAGGCCATTTAGAGATGTAGAAGAAATGGATAGAGTTTTAATTAAGAATTGGAATGAAACTGTGTCTAATAATGATGTAATTATTCATCTTGGAGACTTTGCTTTTTGCAGTAAGGAAAGAGCTAAAGAGATCTGCTCTCAATTAAATGGAAAGAAAATTCTAATAAAGGGTAATCATGACAATTGGTCTGATGAATTCTATAGAGAAATTGGTTTTGATTATGTAAGTAAATATCCTATTTTATATAGTAATTGGTATTTATGTTCACATGAACCTTTACAAATGTTTCAAAATGTTCCATATAAGTGCTGTTACGGTCATGTCCATAATGATCCAGTTTATCAGAATACGCCTAATGCAGAATGTTACTGTGTTGAACGTATAGGATATAGACCAAAGCTACTATTTGAAAAGAATTAAGAGGTAATGTATATGGGAAAAACTAATAAGACTCCGGGACTTGGAGATAGAATGAAAGAGTATGAAAATGTAAATAGACTTTATTTAACAAGAAGAATGCCTTTGATTATAAGAATTGACGGGCGTGCTTTTCATACTTTTTGTAGAGGACTTAAAAAGCCTTATGATGAAATATTCGCAGAATCAATGCGGGCCACTGCACTTAATTTATGTAAGAACATTGAAGGTTGTAAATTAGCTTATACTCAATCGGATGAAATTTCTCTGCTCCTTACAGATTATGATGAATTAGAAACACAAGCATGGTTTGATAAAAACCTTCAAAAAATTGTAAGCATTAGTGCTTCTCTTGCAACACTTTATTTTAATAAATCATTTAAGGATCTATCTGATAAAGAACGGTGGGAAAGTTATTATAATGTTTGGAATAATTCTGAAGAGGACGATAAGTATTGTGACACTTTAAGAAAAGTACAATTTACTGCTACATTTGATTCAAGAGCATTTTGTATTCCTAAAGAAGGTGTGACAAATTATTTTATTTTTCGTCAGAAAGATGCAATAAGAAACTCTATAAATGCTTTAGGTCAAGCTAATTTTTCTCATAAATCTTTACAAGGTTTAAATACTAGTCAAGTTCAAGATAAATTAGTAAATGAAAAGGGAATTAATTGGGCTGATCAACCTACTGAATTTAAAAGAGGCACTTGTTGTATAAAGAATGAAGATGGTTGGAAAATCGATAAAGAGATTCCAATTTTTACTGAAGATAGAGATTATATTGAGAGGTATGTCTAATGAAGAATTGAAAGAATCAACAATTTTAGTTGATTCTTTTCTTTTACTATTATATAATAATTATATAGTGGAGATAATTATGTTTAATGATAATCTTTATAAATTGCGTCAAATCTTTTTAGATAATAAATATGAATTATATTTAGTAGGAGGTTCAGTAAGAGATATTCTTATAGGTAAAAAACCTCATGACTACGATTTTACTACTAATGCTACTCCTGATCAAATGATTGAAATTGCAAATAAATCTAATGTTAATATTATTCCAACAGGAATTCGGTATGGCACCGTGACTTTTAGAATTGGTGATGAATCTTTTGAAGTTACTACTTATCGTAAGGATTCTAATTACAGCGATGGCAGAAGACCTGATCAAGTAACATTTTCAACTAATATTTTAGATGATCTTAGTAGAAGAGATTTTACTATAAATGCTATAGCGCTTAATATGATTTATATTACAGCTGATTATATTGACCCTTTCAATGGAATAGAAGATATTAAAAATAAGCTTATAAGAACTGTTGGAGATCCTATGGAAAGATTTACTGAAGACGGGCTTAGGATTTTAAGGGCAATTAGACTTAAGTTTAAACTTGGGTTTGATTTTGATAATAATACTTATAATGCTATTATCAATAATTGGAATCTTTTAGCGCATGTTTCTCAGGAAAGAATTACAGCTGAATTTTTACAAATTTTAGAATATGGAAAACTTACTTCTTCTGAGGATTGTCATTTAATGGATGGATTAATTGAATATATCCTCCCAAAAGAATGTTATGTAACCGATATATATGATTGTAAATGGTGGTATTATAATACTTTATTTGAATTTAAGGATATAGAAACTAAATTAGCTTATTTACTTAAAGATTCTTATGAAAATGTTTTAGATATATGCTCTGAGCTTAAATTAAGTAATAAGATGAGTAAGGATATTTTAGAATCTATATATTGTAAGAACGCTTTTGAAGAATTACATTCTGGAGATGGTTATGTTTATATAATAAGAAAATTAGTTTCGAAATGCGGTAAAGATAATGCGCTTAGAGGATTATATCTCTACGATGAAGTATATCAATTAACTGGAAATGAATGGCTTTGTTTTACTAAAGCTATTAAAGATACTGACGAGGAATGTACGCATATCGCAGATCTTGAATTAAATGGGAATGATTTAATTAAACTTGGATATAAAGGTAAACAAATCGGAGAAGCTTTAAAGTATTTATTAGATAATGTACTTCATAATCAGTATTTAAATACTAAAGAAAAATTAATAAAGCTATTAGATGGGTTTAAGTGTTAATTTAGTTGATTATATATTTACTTTATTATATAATAGAAGAAGAAAGGAGAGGAGTATGACTATAGCTGAAATTAAAAATTTAATTAAACAGCCTGAATATGATTTTCTTAGAACTAATGAACATTTGGGAAATAACATTTGTCTTTTAACATTAGGTGGAAGTCACGCTTATGGAACTAATGTTGAAGGTTCAGATGTTGATATCCGCGGAATAGCTTCTTTAAGACCAGAAAACATTTTAGGGACAACTCCATTCGAACAATTCGTAGAGAGTGAAGCTGATACTACAATTTATGGATTAACTAAAATCTTTCAACTTCTGTTAAATGTAAATCCTAATACTATTGAGATCCTTGGATGTAAACCTGAACACTACATTTACTTGAATGCAATAGGAAAAGAAATTCTTGATAATAAACATTTATTCTTATCTAAGAAATGTATAGGAGCTTTTGCTGGTTATGCTAGTGCACAGTTAGCAAGACTTGAGAACTACGTATGTAGAGAAAAATTAGCACAACCTCAACAAGAAGAGCACATCAAAGCTTCTATAGAAAACTCTATGAGACATTGGGACGAAAAATATGCAGTGTTTGAAAATGGGGGTATAAATTTATACATCGATAAAGCAGTTAACCCTGATATGGAAACTGAGATGTTTGTTGATGTTAACCTTAAACATTACCCACTTCGCGATTATAGAAGTATGTGGTCAGATATGAATACCATTGTAAAGACCTATAAATCTTTAGGTAAAAGAAATTCAAACGCAATGGAACACAGTAAATTGAATAAGCACATAATGCATTTATTCCGCCTTTATCTAATGTGTATAGACATTCTTGAAAAAGAAGAGATTAACACGTATAGAGAAAAAGATCATGACTACCTTATGTCCATTAGAAATGGTTACTACATGAATGAAGATGGAACTATTAAGCCAGAGCTTTATAAAGAACTGGACGAATTGAAAACAAAAATGAGAGAACTTGAAAAGACTACTAAGCTTCCTGAAAAGCCTTATTACAAAGATGCTGAGAAGTTGTTGATTAAGTTGAATAAAATGTCTCTTGATATGATTGGAGGTAAGAATGGGATTTAAAATTTACACATCTGAAAATCAAATATCTCTTCCTTGTATTAAACAATATATACATCCCTTGGGAATGGGAGAAATAAGATATCAAATACTGTGGAAAGATGCTCTTGGAATGATTCACGTAGAAGGGTCTTTCACCGATATATCTAAAGCAGAAGAAATGCTTAAAAATAAATTAGAATTGGAGAAATAACATGAGCGAATACTGGGATCAGGACTATTTCGAAGCACAGTCAGAAGCAGATCAAATAGTTGAAGAAGCTGTAGACAAACTACAAGGTCTGATTTCTGAAAAAACAAAAGCCGAAATTGAAAGATATAAGGAGTGGTACAAAGCAGTCAGTGACGTTAATGATAAATTACAAAAGCATGTGTATGAACAACAAGAAAAAATCAATGCTCTTGAAATAGATTTAAAACGAGCAAAAGAAGAGCTTGAAAGAAAAGATAATGAAATCCCTAAAGTTCCCTTTATGCCCGGGGATAAGATTTGGTGGATAGGTAATACAGCAGATTCTGGCTCTCCAGTAGTGTGCACAACGTGCGGAGGCAAGGGAACAGTAGAAATAGCATCTGACATATATGGACCCATGCAAGTTACGTGCCCTCGTTGTAAAGGAAAGGGCAAATCAATTTATAGTGCTGCAAAAGCTTATCCCGGTTATGTGGTAAAAACTGGTATCCTCCTAAATGCTAAAGATAGTACGCCAAGCTTTTCGTATAGCTTAGTGGAAACAGAAAAAGAACTGACCCGCTATAAGAACGGGGAGGAATGCTACACTTTTTCCAAAAGAGATATTTACAGAACAGAAGAAGAGGCTAAAAAAGTAGCCGAAGAAGAAACTAAGAAAAGAAGAGAACGTGCAGAAAAGGAGTTAAGTGAATGAATACTTCAATTATCGACAAGATTGATAAAGCAATCAAAGACAACGAAAACAACGCGATTGAAACCTTAAATACGATTAAGGCTCTCATCGCAAGTGAGCGTAAACCCGATTTTACAAAAATCAAAGACGGCGAACATTTTACATACAAGGGCATTGAATTTATCAGGCTCGGCAGAGAGCAAGGCGGCATTCTTTGCATTACTGCAAAAATTTGGAAAACACTTCCGTTTGATAAAGACGGCTGTAACAATTTCAAAAAAGCATCTATCTGCAAAGTGTTGAACAACGAATTTCGTCCCTTGCTTGACGATAATGATTTGCTTACTTATCAGATGGACTTAATCGCAGATAACGGCGATAAAGCATATGGCTCGTTGTGTGTACACGCAGGACTTCTTTCAGCCGATTTGTACCGCAAGTATCGTGATTATATTCCGTTCTACAATGATTGGATATGGCTCTGTACACCGTGGTATTGCTCCGGTATTGCGTATTACGTTCGTGGTGTGGGGACGGACGGAACATTGAACAGCAACCTTGCGAACAACGCGAACGGTGTCGTCCCGGCGGTTATATTTAAGGCAAACGTGAGATAACTTTCACTGTGTTCAATTTAAACAAGAAAGAAATTAAGAAATGACTGTTCAAGAATTATTTAAAAAACTAAATAGAGGCGAATTTGTAGACGAATATTTATCTTATTGTGATGAGTCTAAATCTACGGGGGAAAAGGAAATACTAGATGCTCTTTTAGACTTAAATGATCTTTTAGATGCATTCAATAAACTTAACATTATACCTGATAATTCTCGGATTGTATTTTGTACACCTTTATTAGGTGGGAATCATTTAGATTCTTTTATTATTAAGAAAGAAGATTTGTTAGATACAGAAATAGAAAATAATGAAATTCCCGAAGGTTATGCGTATGAATTTAATTGTATGTCAGATATTTTAAGCTATTCTGTAAGTAATGCTTGTTTATATGCTTTCGGGGAACTTAAAGTTGCATGTGCTATTCTATATGAAATGACATTCTTTGGATATAATATAGAAGAACAAAAAGAAACTTCAGAGAAAGAAACAGCGCAATTAAATAAAGCCATAGAAGAAATTCACAATGCAAAACTAATTTCATTTGAAGAATTCTGCAAAGAACATAACTGGGTAGATGAAAGAAAAGATTTTGAAAAAGAATTTGATCATAATAATATTGCCACAGAACATGAATTACTCAAAAAATTAAAACAAGAACTTTGTAAATTAGAAATACATTATTTATTTGAAAAATTGTAAATGAGGGTTATATGAAATTAAAAGATATTTACATTGTATTTGAAAATTGTGAAGAGATATTTATCCCTGCAACTGATATTGATGGCCTTAATGTTAAACTATGTGCACAACACGTAGAATTAACTGTAGATGATGAAATATCAGAAACATTCGAAGCCTCAGAGACATTTCTCATATTAAAAAAGAGTGCAAATATCACCTACTACTGGTTTGATAATAAACTACCTTTTGATAGGATTCTTACATTTCGTGACATAGTAGGTATTCAATGTGAATTTGACGATGGTTCTGTAAAGTATTTCACTGTACCTTGGGAAGATGGAAAGAGTGATTACGATAACAAACTACAAAAAACTGAACTACTTAAGAATGGGAACTTGATGATTTTTATCGGTAAGATAAGTGATGAGGAATGGAAAGAAAGAACTGAGTTTTCAAATATATTAGAAAATTAGTTGATATTTTCTATATCTTATATTATACTATTTACGTTAAGGAACTTTACGTATGTTAACAATTGAGCAAAACTTAATAGTAAATAATTTAAACTTAGTTTATAACGTATGGCATAAGTATATTTATAAAGACAAAATAGCTTTACAATGGAAAGATGATATTATTCAAGAAGGGTTTCTTGGTTTATGTAAAGCCGCAAAGGGATATGATAATAAAAAAGATTATAAGTTTTCTACTTTTGCTACTTTATGTATTCGTAATAGTATGGTATCTTTTTTAAGAATACTTTGTAATGATTATTCTTTAACCGCTTTAGAAGCTGAAATAAATAGAGGTAGTGAGCAGTTTCCTATTACTCTTGCAGATTGTATTGAAGAGAGAACCACTTCAATGGAAGATAACTTAATAGTTAAAGAAAAAATAGATTTGATATTTGATTGTTTAAGTTTTCAATCTGAAGATATACAACGTGTAATGAAACTCTATATGCAAGGGTATGTAACTCAAGAAATATATGAGTTAACAAATAAAGAAATTACTCTTAATTATATTAGAAATATTAAAGCAAGATTTTGTAATAGAATGACTAAACTATTAAGATCTTCTAATATACCAAACAAACATAAGTATTCTTCTTTTGAAGAATATATCAAGAAACTTAGTAAAAGATGGAAGGAGTTAGCCTCCAAATAAGGTATAATTATGATTTTTACATATAGTGAATTAGAAAATTTAAATTTAGACCCTCATCATAAAGTAAAAGTTTTATATGCAGATGGATCCTACTCATATGATTCTACTTTTAGATGGGTAACAGGTGTATATAAAAATTTCATTAAACACGATGAAATAATATTTGAAATAGATATTTAAAAATAGTTGATTCTCAACTTACTATTATTATATAATATAATAGTGGAAGCTTGTGGGAGATGGATTAACCAACCGGTCTTGAAAACCGGCGACCTGTAAAGGTCCATCCGTTCAAATCGGATAGCTTCCGCCATACATGCACCCATCGCCTAAACGGAATAAGGCAACGCACTTGTAACGCGTAGATCTCGGATCGTACCCGAGTGGGTGCTCCACTTATTTTTAAATTAAGGGGTACCACCCAATGGATAATAAAACAGAATATCAAAGAATAGATGAAGCATTAACTGAACATGATTACGATAAAAATGGATTCTATGTAGATGAAAATGATCAGATTCACATTGCTCCCTGGAAAAAATAGAAACTGACGTAAGAACAAAGTGGGCTTTAGAATATCTCGAAGCTGGAGGAGATCCGCATGGTAGAAAATGATTATATGTGGTCAGCTAGATAAAGGAGATTTAGATTTCCTAGAGAAGTTTTTGTAAGGATGCATTTTAAAATGGATATATGGGATGAATTAGAAAATATTGATGATGACTGGGATGATTTTAACAACCCAGATGTAGCCTCAGTTACTAGAGAACAAGAAATGTATGCACTTGTTCTCCACAATTTTTTACAAAGCCTCGTTGTTAAAGATGATATAGTTACGGAAAGTTTTGTATCGAAAAATTGTTTAAATGCGCATTATTCTAAACACTGTATTGCGGGAGATTCTTCTAGAATATCTGAAAGAAATAACGTATTTTATGATTTCAACAATAAAGATGCCTATAGAGTATATGGGGATGATATAAGTTCTCGGATTAAATCTACCTCTAATGTAGTAGCATCTCTTTTAGACGATGAACTTGTAAATAAATATTTTAGAAAACTCTTTACAGGTAATTTTGATATTTGCTTTACATTATCCTGCGGATTTAAAAATGATACGGGATCTATAGTACTCGGGATACATTCATTTTCTTCTGCCGTAACTAAAAATTATAAAGTTGCTAATACTATAGACGTAGTTGTTTTAACCCCGAGATTTAAAACCATTTCGGTTTATCCCGTGGATGCGTACTTCTTTGAAACGAAGATAAATTCGATTATTCGTAAATATTGTAAAGCAAAAGTTAAATTTTCAATTAATACCGAAGAAAATTAGTTGCTTATTAACATTAAAAGACGTATAATATATTTGTAAATAAAAGTTAAAGAGGCAATAAATATGAAATTTGAAGAAATTTACAACAACGCAGGAGCACTTAAAGATGTAGTGAACGCTTTGTTGGACTTCATTGTTGATTCTAAGAACTTGAGAGATGAAGTAGAAGAATATTTGGCGTCTGAGCTGGAGATGTCTGAAGAAGACGTTTGGGACCTTGTAGAAGAAGGTATTCAGTAATATAGAATACAAAGGTCTTAAATGTATGCCATTTAAGTAGGAGTGTTGAAAGCCTGACGATACCTAAAACGTCAAAGTAACTAACGAGAATGTAGTGTAATAGTAACACGCCTGCTTTGGGAGCAGGAATCGCAGTGCAAATCTGACATTTTCGACCAACATGGGGATAAGAAAGGTTTCGATTGCAGCTAAATCCAAAGTGAACCTGCAAGACTCGAGTTCAATTCTCGATATCTCCACCAGAACCCTATGGTAGGTGCACATGCGCGTAGTCCGAAGTTATTGGCGGATAGAGAATTGATGACTAATTAGCATCACACGCAGAGCTGGTCGTGCTCGATATCAGAACCCAGCCCGACACGGGCAGTAAACCAACAGGCAGAGTTAAACGGCTTAGAACCGTTGTAGTGAGAGTTCGAATCTCTCCTGCTCGACCATTTATATTTTGTTACGGATAATTTATAATGAGAATTGATAAAACATCTTTATACGAAGATGCTATGGAAGTAGCCGATAGTGAAATGTATGAGCTGGATTGACAATTATGATGAACTTTGTGAAAAATATTCTTGGAGGTAAATATGACATATAAAGAAATAGTAAGTGCAATAGACAAATTAAAAGTAAACTATCAAGATGTAGAAATAGCATTGAATTTAGACGCAGAGATAGATTTCGATTTAACAGACGAAGAATTCAATTCGTTATGTGATTATGCTAAACGTGTATTAGCTAGAACTGATGTAACGGAATATGCAATTGCAGAATGCATGGACGATTTACTGAACGAAGAAGACGAAACAGTGGAGAGTATTCTCAAAATGGACGTAATCGATTTTGCGGATAAAGCAGCTGGCTGGATGGATTGGTAAATAGTATGACAGATTTAGAATATGATCTTCATCAGAATGTTAAATTTAGTTATGTTGAAACTGAGTATTATGATGCAGAATTGAATTACGAGAAAACGGCGAATAATCTTTCTAAATTAGGCTATCAGAAAATAGTTTGGCATAATGAGGCTAATGGCACTTATTTATTCTCTTTTGATGGCAGAGATATTAATGTCCCAAAAGGTATAGCTCAAACAATTGTTAAAGCTAATGATAATTATTTAAATTCTATTTTTAAGTAGAGGAAGTAAGTAGTGAGGAATGATTTTTATAGGTTATGGGAAGAATTAAATAGTCTCGAGCAAGAAGAATTTGGGTGTAAAGATGATTATGAAGAGTTTCAGTGGTATATAAATAATGATGATAGCACTCTTTTTGAAATGGCAAATCTCCGGGGCAATGATGTAAAGTTGCATAAAAGATTACCTTTCTCATTATTTATTTCTAACAAGAACGCAGTTCATAATGCTCATGCAATTAGAGTAAAAGTCCTTTGGAATCCAGAAAAAATGACTGCAACGCCTGATGGTCAATTAGAATTACATGGGAATTATGATTATACAGCGTTTTCTCACAAATATAAGCCAACTTCAAAAGAACTTGATCCATTGAGAGATTTTTGTAAAAAATACAAAGTATTCTTTGCGGCTATTTGGGAATGTAAATTGGATCCAAATGATTTTATAGATTATTTAGAAAATAGAAAATCATTAAAAGAATTATTAACGACATTTGATATTATAGGTAGAGATTATTATGCGGTAAATCATTGTGGTAGCATTGAGGAATTAGAAACTTGTGTACGTAAAAATCGCATATTCAATATGAACGATTGAGGTGAAGTATTTAAGATGATTAAAACGATGCCGAATTATATTTAGGAGATTTACGCAAAATGAAATGCCCCAAATACATCAAAGATAAAATTCTTCTGCGAGCAAAATATGCAGTAAAGTTTCTACAATTAGATTACGGTATTTGTGAGTGGATGCAAGATAATAACATAAACAGTGACTACGCACTTCCAGGATATGTAGAAACTCTGTGTGGAGGGTATAGTGCAGCTAAAGAAACAATAGCAGATATAGAACGTGAGGAGATAAAAAAGTGAACGTAGAACTTATTTCGTATACTAAAGATCCAGTTAACATAATAGAGAGAGCTGCTTCTACTTGTTATGATTCTGAACCTACTAATGGTAAGATAATGAATCATTGTTATAAATCGGGGCATCATTCCGTACTTGAATTTGCAGAATTTACATTTAAGATAAGTGGAGTAAGTAGAGCTTTAACTCATCAACTTGTAAGACATAGACTTGCAAGCTTTGCGCAACGTAGCCAACGCTACTGCAAAGAGAACGAATTTGATTATGTAATACCTAAAACCCTAATGAATAAGCCTGAGGTATTAGATAAGTATAAAGCATTTATGGATAATGTAAATACATTCTATACAGAACTTGTAGATGCTGGAATACCCGCAGAAGATGCTCGTTACATACTTCCTAATGCTTGCGCTACAGAGATTTGTGTTAAGATGGATTTACGAGAATTGATTCATTTTTGCAATGAACGTTTATGTACTTGCGCACAGTGGGAAATTCGTATGCTTGCTCAACAAATGAAAAAAGTAGTAGAAGAAGTAAGCCCCGAATGTACAAAATATCTTGTACCTAAGTGTGAGAGCCATTCTCCTTATAACTTCTGTACGGAAACTAAAAAACGCAGTTGTGGTAGGCATAAAGGTATTTCAGAAGTAATTACAGAAAAATAATTCATTAACCTTATCAAAATTAGTTGATAAGGTTTTTATTTTGTATTATAATATTATTGTAAAAAGAAAGATTGGAGGTAAGATAATGTTTGAATTGTTTGAAAATATGTGGGAAGATTTTGAAGGGTTTTCCGCAGCAGCAGACGAAGTTATCCGTAAATATAAGGAAGACTGAAAAATGGAAGAGTTGGTTAAAGCTCGAAAGAAAGCAAAGCAACTTCTCAAAGAGAAAAGTCTTGCAGGTGTTGTTTATGCATATACGACAAAAGAGAAGCCATTTGAAGCCCACATCTTAGATTGGAAATTCCTGGAATTTAAAACGGATAAGGAGCTAAGAGATTACTTGAAATTCGCTGAACCTGAAGCTGCGATGATTTACGCAGTTTACCCGCAAAACGCACACGAGGAGGTTGATTGATATGATGAAATTACCAAGCTTTCTTATACTCATGATGAGTATAATTCTTATTGTAACTGGAGTATTTGGGTTACTTAACTGGCAAGATGTGCCAATAGTCTGGGCTCGATACATTGTCTTTATAGAAGGCTGTATATCGTTACTACTTGCGGGTATGTCAACCACAATGTGGGTTATGTTTGTTTATGAGGAGAAAGATGAATGAACGATAATTTAGACTTCGAGGCTGCATTTGCAAAGAAAATACAAAAAGATACACTCAAGGAGTTCGCAGAAGCTTTAATCGAAGAATTTGTAGTCTCGGCAGAAAATCAAGAATTTGAGTGGACTGCTAAGATACTACGAAATGTATGCCCTGCAAAAGTAAATAAAATTAGAAAAAGACTTGAAAGGAACATTGAAAATGAGTATTCAAAATAACTTTAATAATGGACTATTTCAGCTTGCAACCTTAACAACATTGACGAGTATAAGCCAGTCTATGAATAGGTTGGGATTTAACTCAATAGAAGATTTAGTATCAAAAATAAGAGAGATTGAAATTCAGATAGCTTCTTTACGGGATCAAGGAATAGAGCCCACTGCGTTGGAAGAGTTAAAAAGCAATTATCAAACAGTTGTACAGAGATACTACGCGGAGCGTGAGAAGGAAGCAAAAGAGAGAAAAGAGAAGAATATCATCGGGGGATTTATTGCTTGTGTACTGTGCATTATGTTCATATGCGTTATGTTTTCATATGTGGATTGTGAGGAGAAGTCATATAACGCGGAGCACGCTTATGGCAAATACAGGTGCACTAATTGCGGCAGCTATGAAACTAGTGGGTTTGATACTTTCTGGTATGAACAGGGAGGCTTATGTACAGGCGATAAAGAGTATTGTTTAGCCCATGCAGATTACTCTATTTTTTCATGTAATCACTGCGGAAAGAATTTCAAGGTTACTAGAACTCAGTGGCAAACTAATAGATAAAATTTATGAGAGGATTAAAAATGCTTGATTTAGAACGTAATGAAAAGTTAATTGAAAAGAAGAAATCTGAGATATCGGCTTTAACATACGAGATTGAGCTCATTAAAGAAAACTCTGTTAATGCTATAAAAGAAATAACTGACCCTATACAAAGAACTAACTTTCATAACATTTGGCTTAGCTTCAACAACGATGATGGTAAGTTTATAGATTCTGCGAAAGAACAAAAGAAACGTTTACGTGAACTCGAAAAAATGTTCTTTTTCGAGAATCCCAAGGGCATAAAATTAAAGCACATGTCACTTTACGATTATGGTGACGCCTATATGCTTACATACGTGTTTGGTAGGGTTGAATTTGTAATTAACATTCCTACTTTTTGTAACGCTAACAAGGATAACTATACAAATATGTATTACGCGATTTTAGATTGCCTGAATGAATGTACTTTTGAAACAGTTTTTAGAACTCAAAATGTTTATGAGTTAAAAGAGGCGATAACAAAATTTTTAAATAGGAGGCAAGACGAAATTGCAGATAAAGAAGCTCCCCAACTCATCGGTATGAATTCTGATCATAGTATTACAATAGATCAACCATCTGCATATATCAATATTGGATCTAAATTCTCTATATCTATATATGATAAGAAGTTTACACAAGAAGAAATCACGCACATACGAGATTTCTTTGGATTTGATGTAGTAAATGCGTCTGAATTGAAGTACTCAGATAACTTAGTTGATTAAAATCGATTTTAAGGTTATTTTTCATTGTATTTTGTAATGAAATACAACTCAAAATCTTTCAGTCGATAAAATATATTACTGCGCGTAAATTAGTTGATTTTCTAAAGTAAATATATTAAAATAAGCGCAGAGATAAGGAGGAACTTATGATTACTAATAATCCTGAACTTAATCAATACATTGCAAACTTAAAAGCACATTGCGCTGATGTACTCGTTGCTGCAAATAAGGAAGCTATGAATAGCTCAAATGATTATACTCGTTGTGTTGAGCTAAATGCGAGAATTGTTGATTATCAGAACTTCATAAATATGCTTAACATGGAAATGTTTTATCCGAAGTCTGCGTTAAACTCAACTGCCCGAGAGTTGTCGGTTGGAGATGAAGTATACGTAATAACCAAGCATGTTTCCTATGAAGATAGCTGCAATGGAATAAAGCAAAGCATAGTTAAAGGATACGTTAAAAAGTGCGTGACTTCTAAGAAAGGCTTGCTCTATGTCGTAATGTCCAATAAGAAAGATGGATATCACATAGGTAACTTTGTTAAGACGTCAGTCGGTAAGACTATCTTTTACAGTAAAGAAGAAGCAGAATTAAAATTAAAAAGAAGTGCGAAATGAACGTAATTAGAATAACCCCAGATAATAATATTGATCTTATCGATATATCAAATATAAAACATCAGTATCCTTATGCGAGAAAGATTCCTAATCAACAATCTTATTATTATGTTTTTGAAGACGGAGATATAGATGAACATGAATCTATAAATACCCTGTGCAGTAACCTTGCAAAAGAGCAGATTATAGGTGAGGCTTATGTCGTTAAGTCTGATATAGATATCACGGGGCTTGCGTTTGAAGAAGATTGTATAAATTGTGATGAAGCTGACTTATTAAATGTAATAAATCTTTGTAGAAAATAAAGTAACTGTAACAAGGTAAATTAAAATGAATAGACTTGAAGAAACCCGATTTCGACCTTCGATGATAAATCGCCATTATAACAAGCATGTAGCAAAAGATATGCATCAATACCTATTTGACGATACCGATGAATTATTTGATCCCATTTCTGAAAAAGAATACGATGACGAAGGAGATAAACTTTCAAAGTTACCTGCGTATACATCTGATTATAGTAGTAAAGATGATGTAATAGGTTTTGTAGGATTAAATAATTACGGAGAAGAAAATATTTACAAATTCAGAAAATCCCAGCAAGATTTAATCATATATAAAGCGGATAAAGATTCTGCTTATACAATAACATACTTTAAAACCGCAGGTACAGGTAGAGCTAAGTATGAGAGATTAAAGCGAAAACATTATCTCCGTGAAATACAGCCAGATGACGATTTTTACAATATCTGAAAAATAGTTGATTTGTTATTAAATTTATTGTATAATAGAATTGTAAATAAGGTTTAAGAGATTTGGTTCTCTTAAATACCGGAGTATGGCGAAACTGGCAGACGCAAGGGACTTTATCAACAATTGTAGATGTTTTAAGTATTTTTATTGTTACTTATTAAAATTTACCCCTAAATTAAATGAGGTAAATTTTATGATAAAGAGATATGAGAATAAAAATATCTGCAGTTTAAAAGTGTTTGCGGATATTGTGGCAAATAGTAAATCTTTCAATGAAATTTGTGAAGTATTGAAATTGCAAGGTTATGATTGCACTTCTTTAACCGCTGTAAGAAAAAGAATTGAAATGAATAATATCCCAACCGAGCATCTCAGAGGTAAGAGTTGGAATAAAAATTCATTTGATTATACGAGACTGGTAAATAACTCTTCTATCCATTCTTCTCTTGCGGCAAAGGGGTTGATCCTCAAAAGAGGAAACAAGTGTGAGTGCTGCGGAAATACTTCATGGTTAGGTAAGCCTATTCACCTCGAAGTTCATCATGTCGATGGTAACAAGACTAATAACGATGAGAATAATTTGGTGTTATTATGTCCTAATTGTCATTCTTATACGGATAACTTCAGGGGGAGAAATCAAAAAAAGCTTATTATTTCAGACCAAGAATTTGCGGAAACGCTAAGTAAAAGTAAGAATATAAGACAAGCTTTGTTGGCGCTTAAATTAAGTCCAAAGGGCGCTAATTATAAGAGAGCATATTACTTAGCTGAAATTTACAATATTCGACACATTTTGGAGCCTTAATATCGAAAGATATTAAGTGGAGTGGGCTAATTCGGCGAATAGTTGACGACGCCGAGCTAAATCAGGTCTTAGATCTGTAAATGTGTAGAGACTATAAACTCACAACCTAAACAAATAATTGCACGGTTAAGAAATAGTCCAGACTACAAGGCGAAAGCCGCTATAGCAATATAGTGTAGTAGGAAAATCCCTCGGTGGAAACACCATATCAGTTCAAATCTGATTACTCCGACCAGACAGCTTGCTGTTTATTAAAATAGTCAGTTAAATGAGCTGACAAATCGGGCTGGGTTGCAATTCCCTTAGGTCCATCATAGTGGTGCTGATTACCAGACGCAGTTGGGCGTAAAGGGTCGATTCCAAAGGTCAGTAAACGTTCCCAGATGGAGGCCACTATTTGCCACTTCAATGTGGCTACGGACAGATCCTTAGAAATAAGGACTGCTGCTACTTCCATTTATGGGAGAGCAAAACAAAAACCAGGACAACTCGAATGGTTAAGTTCCACCTCGTCCGACGGAGTTGGGTTTTCTCTAAAGAGATTTAGAGATAGAGTTGTTCATATGCCCAAATAGTGTACGGTGCACGCTAGACGAGACAGTTCAACTCTGTCTGAGGGCAATCAATATCAGGGTGTTTACTATTTCAGGCCCTAAGTTATCCGTCAGAGATAAGCCATAAATGGAGAAAACGAAATGGCCGATGTATTCAATAGACTTAGGTCGTAATAATTGATAGTCTATCTAGTTTGCCTTCTAGGATAAAGGTATTCGCGAATGGCGCCTCGGAAAGACGAAGATGCATGCTTTCTTAACTCAACGGGTAGAGCGGTAAAATAAAAACTTACTGATTACAGGTTCGATTCCTGGAGAAAGCAGTCTACGCAGTGTAAATTACAAGGAGCATAGTATGGATACATTTGGAGATGTGCGGGACAACTTAAACAGAATTGCAGAGGAAGAGGAGCTCTTGGAAACGATAGACCCTGTCAATAAACCGTTTTTAGAAGCGCATCTTGCTCCACATAAAATAAAGGTATACGACGCACAACATTTACCTTATACTTTATCAGACGAATACTTAGAAAAATGGGGAATGTAGTGTAAGGGTAACACAGCAGTTTAAAGTTCGATTCTTTACTTTCCCACCACTTGTCACTAGGTATTTAAGTAGTTTTTCCAGAAGACAAGCAAATCAAACTACTCGGTAGGCCTCGCCGATAATTCGCCGCTGCGAGTATACTAGGTAAAGGAATGTACTCCGGAGTTTCTTGTTTCTTCGTCAACGTGACTTGCAAATCACAAACAAGAATATAGCGAGTTGGTCTAATAGAAGGACACAAGAATTTGACTCTTGTAGTGTACGGGCAGAACGTGCACTCGCTGCCAAGAATTAAAAAGATAACAATAAAGTAATATATAGGAGATAGAATATGCTCGAATTAAAATCTAATCAAATTACGCAAAAAACTGAAAAATCTCCTTACACTCTCGATGAAAATCTATTTGAAGATATAGATTTACCTATTAATGACGCCGAAGATATCAACAGTGAAGATATTTCTCCTATTACACCTGAGGAAGAAATGTTTGCAGAAGATATTCGAAATCTTGTTCAGAACATCATAGATAATGAATTTGTAGGAATTGAAGAGGAATTTACTTCTGAAAATAATTTGGAAAACCATTTCAGGTGGCATTGCTTAGGAAAAAATCCGAATAGGAAATCTGTGCGCACTAATATTTTTTATGATTTCAAAGACATAAACAAATATAGAAATTTAGAAGATAGAGTTAGTCGAAAATTCCTTAACGCCTTAAGAGATAAAAGATCTATTCAAATTAATTCATTATATGATACTGAAGCTATTCTGAGAGGATTCCGTAAACTATTTGAAGGCGACTTTACATTAGTATTTTCTACTTTATGTGGGTTCAGAAATTCATCTGGCATGGTTAATATTACTTTTGTTTCTTTTGCTAATTGGTGTACAAAAAATTACGCTAAAGGGAATACTATTCATTGCTTAGTTAATGGAAGAAACTCTAAAACACTTACTCTATATCCCATAGATGCGGGGTATGTTGAAAATAAATTCAACAGTTTTATATCTAATTACAGTAATAGTGCACAAGTATTTAGAATTAATCATTAAACAAAAGGAAGTTTACTCAATGTTGGCAAAGAGGGCAGTTTGCTAAACTGCTAGGTCTTCGTAAGAAGATGAATAGGGTCGGCACCTATAACTTCCGCCAGGGTTTTATTTCGGTATTTGTTGCACCCGCGCTAGTAAGCAAAAGAGATGTTTAATAATTACGTAATAAAGGCATCTTTAAAATATCATTTAGACATTTCCTTGAAAAGAGTCAACTATGAGGAAAAGTAGTTGACTCTTTTTTTATTTTGTTATATAATATATATACATAGAGAAACAAGAGGTGATAAATATGAACAATAGCGGGTCTATAGTGCTTTCGGTAATAGTATTTATCGGGCTATCCTTATTTTTTATAGTTATCTGCGCATCAATTAAATCTCAGGATAAGAGAGAGCAAGAAGAAAAAATTAAATCACTTCTGGCGGAAGAAAATAAGAAGAGCTTGCTGCGCACACGATTTGAAACTAACCTTTATACTGAAATTGATCAAATGCTTTCAGATAATAATCTATTGTTTGATGTATTTGTCTGTGCGCTTAGTAAACGTACTATTTATTATACTTTTCGGTCCTTCGATGTTGAGAAAATCCACTTAGTTGAATATAACGGGAATGAACATAATCTGCGATATTTAATTGATTTAAATCCTGGACTGAGAACTGAGATAGTTTCTGAGTTAATTATTAAACTTACAAAAAGGTATAAGTCAGTAACTGGGTGGGAACGAAATGCTCTCTTAAAAAACATCTCCTCGGCGATTATAATTGAAACTCAAACGCAAGATCAAATCAGAAACTATGTAATAAACACACTTATTTCAAAAGAAATAGAGGATAAAATAGTAGGGATGTTTAATTTATATACAGAGAGGGCGGAATCCGAATTTTATGAATATATAGCGGATCACCCAGAGGCATTCCAGATAGCAAAGCAGAATGAGTTACTCAGAGAACAAGTTGACGCAATAAAAGCTCACAACTACTCTATGAAAAACGCCGAAGTTGTGGATGCTATTCGGGGAGTAGATAGGAGTATATCCGATGCGATACTTCTCGGGACAATGTTACATTTACACTAAAATCTACGCAGAGAATACTTATGGAAAATAAATTAGACTGGAAAAAATTATATTTCGGAAAAGTGCACCCCGAAGAAGTAGCAATTTATGTAAAAGATGTGGATTGGCAAAAAGTAAGGCTGTATATGAAGGGGAAATCTTTACAAGAAAAATATCAAATTTTACGTAATTACTATTATTCTCATTTAAAAGAAGGTGGGAATAGAGCTGTAGAAGTTAGAATTACTAATTATGTAACAGCATTATCTAGAGGTGGTCTAATTAAACCTGAGGATTATAGATAATACTAGAGGAAAAGAATTAGGAGTTAGATAATGAAAACGTATTACATTGAATTCAATTCTTATAAAGGTGGAGTAACAATTCACTCTTTAGGAGCTGAAAAAGAAGACCTAGACCTATTAAAAGACGAGATAATTGCTAACGGAATTAGAAATCAATGGAGCCCTAAAACAGTCGCTTGGGCTATTATGCAATAATATAGTTGACTCTTTTTGTCAGATATATTATAATATAATTGTAGATTAAAAAGAGGTGTTAGTTATGAAAGTTGAAGAATTATTTAAGGTTATAGATACAAGATTTTCTTGTCCGGATATCACTATTATTGATGATGCAGATTCAAGAGGTGTGAAAACATTTAAATACCCTCAGGATGGTAGAACTTACGTTGACGGAATGCTTAATCAATTTGGAGATAGAATAATTGTACCACATGGTGTTGTTTTTGGTACTGATGAAAATGAAGTTGACTATATTATAGTTGAGGTAGAATGATATGAAAATCAAAGATGTATTTGAGGAAAATAAAGGCACTAAATAAAATTTTAGATAAAGAGGTTTAAGTTATGTTTGTAATAAGTGTAAAAAGATTATTTGATTATTTAGGAAATAGATTAGAAAAACCAGAATATGAATATTTTGGATATGATAAATACTCTGGTTCTTATAGTACTGGCTATCCCACTTGGATGCGTTTTCATAATGCTGAAACTTTTTCGTATGCTGAAGAAGCTAAAAAGGTTTACATGGAATATTTACATATTCTTATGTGTAATTGGGAATACTATGACAGAGATAGTATAAGAATTCGTGAAATTAAGTTTAAGCCTATAGAAAAACTACCTTGGAAAAATAGATGAGAAGTAATTATGAAAACTAAAACTTATTATATAGAATTTAACTCTTGTAAAGATGGAGTAGTTTATTCTTTAGAGCAAACTGTAGAAGCAGTAGATATTTATGATGCTATGGAAATAGTAGAAAATTATTGCTGTGATAATCACTCTACTTGTGAGATTACTAGTGTACGGAAAATAGATAAGAACGCATTTACATGTGAGAGTTGTAAAAGAAAGTATTTGTTTGCTTCTCCGTGCACTCCAGATGACTGTGAAGAGAGATTTAAGGAGTTTTATGAAGGAAAAGAAGATAGGGTGGAGAATGAGCAATGAGAAAAATTTTATTTAGAGGCAAACGCAAAGACAACGGCGAATGGGTGCAAGGTTTTTACTTTGAACGCATAAGAAATTATGCAGGGCTTAAAACCGTCAAGCACTGTTATATCAAATATGAATCTTGGGACGAAGGATTTATAACTTATGAAGTTTTCCCCGAAACCGTCGGACAATTCACAGGGCTTAAAGATAAGAACGGCGACAAGGTATTCGAGGGTGATATTGTAAAAGGGGATTTAGGATTAGGATATGGAGACAACGAAAACCATATTGCTTATATAGAATATCAAGAAGATGGTATGAGTTTTTGTTTGGTTGAAATATTAGAAGAAGATTTTGGAAAATGTGCTGAAATATCAGACGACCTTGAAGTAATAGGCAATATCCACGACAACCCAGAACTTTTAGGAGAGCAAAAATGACAAACGAAGAGAGAATAAAAAGTTTAACCACAGAAGAGTTTGCGGGATTTATTGCGGATATAGCAGACTGTAGAATTTGTAATAACCCTATAAATTGTGACGGACAATGTAGATTAGCGTGGGTACGCTGGCTTAAAAGTGAGGTGGAAGAATGATTAAAATTTGGGTTGATGATGAGAGAGAACTACCAAAGGGCTATGATTTGTGGATACTTTCTGTTTGCGACGTTATTCATCAAATAAATCTATGTTACAGTTGTAACCTTCCAATTGAAATTTCTCTTGATCATGATGCGGGCGAATATGCTAATGCAGGTGGTGATTATATAGAAATTATTAAATATCTTGAAGAGAAAAGTTATATGTTATCTTGTTGGAAAAATTATATTAAAAATAAAATAACTTTTCATCTTCACACAGCAAATCCAGTTGGAAGAGAAAATATGAGAAGAATTATTAAGAAAAATGGTTGGAGGGAAGTATGAAAAATTATATAATTCTCCTGAATTTTTTGCTTATAGAGAATCTATACTTAAACGCATAAAAGATAAGCCACAGTAATTATCGCTAAATTTAATAGTATTTGATAGATGAGAATGTTGTTAATGAAAATAATTTTAGATGAATCTTTATTTGAATCTCGGCAAAGCGGCGTTGAAGATAGGTCGGAATTAACAGAAAAGATTAGGGAAATAGAGGATCCTAAACAGAAATCTTTTCAAGCCCAGATTGATGAAATGGAAGGTGATCTTGAAATTACCCTTTACGATGCTAAAAATGGGCGTAATTATGGCGCAGAATATTTAGAAGACTTATATCATCAAAACCCCGTGCTATGTGGAAAAATGTTGGCTAGTATTCAGGTTCTTAAAATAAGGAAGAATACTACACCTGCTAAGTATTCTAAGTATTTAAAACGCGGAATATATGAACTTAGAGCCTCTGTAGCCACTAATGAGGCCCGAGAGTTGTACTTCTTTTCACTGGGTAACGAAATACTCATAACCAACGGATTTACTAAAAAATCTCAGAGGACTCCAGAACAAGAAATTAAACGAGCTGAAAGATTGATGGATGAATATAATTCTTTTAGGAGAGATTGATGGACATAAATGTATTATTTAAAAGGTTTATGAAAAACCCTGAAGTAGCTACGGCTTTTTACTCTGAATTAGAAGATGCCGGAATAGAATTAAAGAAAACCGCTCACAAAGAATCTTTAACTGAAGTTTATCCTCAAAAGAATGAAACCAAATCTGATTTTATTAACAGGTTTATGAGAGTAACTGCAAAAGAATATCCTGACGTTAAACAACGATACGCTGTTGCTTATAGTTACTGGGATAGAAGAGATAAGAAAGAATTAAAAGAAAATCTTGAAAAGGATTTAGATTTCTATATTGCAGGTGGATACTCAATAAAAGACCTTAGTAAAGACACTCAAGAATTTATAAAATCTCATACTCAAATAACTACTTGGCCCCTATATAGATTTGATAATAGAGTACCTAAGAATCTAACTGTAGGATCTGAAATTCGATTAGATGATTTTAAATCCTTTAGTAAATCAAAGCAAGGTAGAGATAGAGTTTGGGAAGACATTCAAGAAAATGAAAAAGATACTTCCAATTACTGTCTATTAAAAACTTCAGGAAGAGTAAGATGCTTTGATATTAAGAAATACTCATCAAATAATAATTATTTTTATCAAGATGAAGTTCTTGCTAGGGGTTGGTTTAAGGTAGTTAAAATAGATGAGTGGGAAGGAGTTCTTCAATATACTGTAACTCAATCTAACGATCAAATGTCTGAAGCTTATTTAGACCCCGAAGAGAAGTTTTGGGATTATAGAACTAAAGAAGTAGAACCAGGACAGTATATAGATACAACTCGTAATGAAATAAGATGGGTTGACGATATGTTAGAAGACCCTGCTTACTATGAAAAGAAAGGTTATACTGCAAGAATAGTTGAAATGACTCCTGAAGAGTACTTTGAACAATGTGCTAAGTTATTTGGTAACTCTGTGGGAGCTCAAAAGAGACAAATTGCAGCCGACAAAGAAGTAATTGATAACTTAACTCAAGTTATCAAAAAGTATCATAAAAGATTTCCTATACCTTTTATCAACATAAAAGATAATAGTCAAGAGGGAAGACATAGAATGTATGTACTTGGAGAGTTATTTGGTTGGGATAAGAAAGTCCCAGTATTGATAATCCAAGATGTAAACAATGTTCGTGTTCCTGGTAAAAAGTTAACAGAAAAACTTACATTAGATGAATCTTTGTTCATCTAACCTTGTATATATTATTGATTACAATTAATGATTCATATTAAATCTCTATTGACCGCAATTGTCGTTAAACTAAGGAAGGAGATTGTTTGTATGAATCACAAATATCTTTTCGTAGAGATAGATCACGGCAAATTCAAAGATAAAAAAATCTTCAAAACAAGACTTGATGGTATTAAAAATCTTGAGCGTCTTTTAAACCATACTGATGACGAAGTTGAAGAAATTATTTATCATGATGAAAGAAAACACTTGCAAGAATTTGTATGTGATAGTGGATCTAGATATCTTTTAAATAGAATCTAAGATTCCATCTCTACATCTGGGGAAGTATGATGAGATCATTTTATAAGCTCGAAGCTTAACTTTCCCCTACCATAACCTCCCTTTCTGAGCATCTCTATTTTTTATGGAGATGCTTTCTTTTTGTAAAAATAGTTGATTCTTTCCTAAAAATAGTGTATAATATGATTGTGAAAAGAGATAATATGTTATTTAAAAATTTTGTAATTGCAGAAGAAGGCGAAGTAGAAGGTGTACTCGCTCAGTGGTATGATTACGTAAAGCACGATGCACCCTTTCTAGGTCCAGATGGTAGCTACATAACGATTATAAGAGATTCTGATACTCTTAATATTCTATGTGAAAAACACTATCCTACCGAAGAAAGTAGAAAACAAGCATTCAACGATCTTGTATTAAAATGTAAACGGCTATTAAAGGAAGGAGGGGTACATTAAATGTTAGTACATTCATTGATAGATATATTACGGGGTGCGGACTATGTAATATGTAGGGGCAATAATATCGTTGTAGATAATTTTACAGGGGATCTTGGGAATTTAGCTTTCCTCCCTGTTAAATCAATCTCAATGCATAAGAATACTTGCTGGATATATATTTAGGAGAATTTAGTATGATATCTAAAGACTTATTTATAAAGATGATAGATTATATTAAAAAATTAAATGAATCTGGTGAAAAGCTTGGAGAAGCCTTTAGTACTTTCGAACCCGAATGTAAAGATATGAATTTTATATTCAATGGAGTAACCAGTAACCTCATTGAATTCTTATCAGAAGCGATGGGAGTGAAAGATTGGAGTACTAATGGAGTCAATTATGGAAATGACATTGAATATTTTATCTATGATTTGGAATTTGGTACTAAATGGACTCCCGATAGTATCTTAGATGAAAATGGCAATCCTATTGATATTTCTACTACCGAAAAATTATATGATTACATCATTAAAGAAAATAAGGAGAAAAAGTAAATGAAATGTATCAAGTGCAATAACATCATTTCAGATAAAGATATTTACTATAGAAGAACGTTTCGTAGCGATGATAGTATTATGTTCGAAGATAATATATGCGAAAATTGTTTTTCTGGTGAATTTTATAATGATAAAAACTGTATGATAGATAAAGTATGGCCCTATGATCTTTAGTCATAAGCCTGGCTAATTTTAATGGAACTACCTAAATCCTTCCGCTAAATTATTATGTAAAAGAATTTAGGTATTACGGCTATCATTTCTTGAATTAAATATTGTATATATTATACGAAAGTATATTTATATATTTTTAACGATGGATTAGAAGATATTGGCCGTAACTCTATCTTCTAATCCATTTTTTATGTGGTTTAAGGATGAAGATTAATAGAGGTTACAGATTTAGAATTTATCCAACTAAAGAACAAGAGAGTTTCATAAATCAAAATATCGGAGCTTGCAGATTTATTTATAATAAGATGCTTGCCGATAAGAAGGAATATTACGAAAAAGAAAAGAAAAATTTACAGGTAACCCCGGTTCTGTATAAAAGCGAGTTTGAATGGCTAAAGCAAATGGACTCTTATGCTCTATGTAATGAACAAATGAACTTACAAACCGCTTACAATAATTTTTTCAGAGATCCTAAAATAGGGTTCCCTAAATTTAAGAGTAAAAAGAAAGATAAAGCTTCTTATACTACATCGAATGTAAATAATGTTATCAAATTAATCGATAATAAACACATTAAATTACCTAAAATAAAATCTCTAAGAATTAAACTGCACCGGCAATTACCTGAAAATTCCCGGATAAAATCAGCAACCGTAGAAAGAAAGCCTAGCGGAAAATATTATATATCGATCTTGGCTGAGTACGAAAATCAAGTACCTAACGTGAAATTAGATATAAATAAATCTATTGGTTTAGATTATTCTTCTCATGATTTTTATGCCGATTCTGATGGGGATAAAGCTAATTACCCTAGATATTTTAGATTATATCAAAATAAATTAGCAAAAGAGCAGCGAAAGCTTTCTAAGATGGTTCGTGGTTCAAATAATTATCAAAAGCAGAAGATAAAAGTTGCAAAGATTCAAGAAAAAATTCATAATTGCAGGTTAGATTTCTTGTATAAATTATCAACAGAGTTAGCTAATACTTATGATTACATATTTGTAGAAGATATAAATCTTCAAGGAATAGCACAATGTTTAAAATTGGGAAAATCTACGAATGATAATTCTTTTGGTAAATTCAGAGAACTATTAAAATACAAATTAGAAGATAGGGGCAGGAAATTAATAAAAATAGAAAGATTTGAGCCGACCTCGATTGTATGTTCTAATTGTGGAGCTTATCACAAAGATATAGTTAATTCGATATCTGTAAGAGAATGGACTTGCCCAGACTGCGGTACCCATCACGATAGGGATATTAACGCAGCAAAAAATATTTTAAAAGCCGGCTTAAATTCGTTGATTTAATTTCAAAAATATATTAAAATATTATCAATAAAGCAGGGCAGGAACTGTCCGCAGAGCCTGTTGATACTGTGCTCAGTAGAGCACTTGAGCAGGAAGCTACTGACTTATAGTCAGTAGTAGTTCACTAGATAAAGTCAAAAACTTGGAGGTAAATAATAATGACTAGTGAAAAAATTAAAGAATTAGATGACATAAGGCAGCATATTCAGTATTTCGATACTCTTAAAAATACAATCGATGCTGTAACCGGTGAACAGCGCTTTCTCACCTGTCTCGAGAGAGATAAAGAAGGTAAATTGAATATAGTTGCAGGGGTAGGATTTCTTCCCGATGAACTCAAAGAAGAGTTTAAAACGAAGTGTGATGAGTACAAGAAACTCTGGGAAGATAAATTGGAAGCATTTTAATAAATGCGAAAGAAGCAGCTGAAAATAGTTGCTTCTTTTTCTTTACTCTGTTATAATATTTATGTGGAGGATAGAAATGAAAGAAGATACTAATGAAATTGATTTATTCGAAGAAGCTAAAAAATTAGGTTTCATCGACGAAGATGGTAACTGGATTAAGGAGGATAATAATGCTTAACCCCAAAACTAATCAGAGAGAACTTGCATACATTGCACAAGTAACCGATATAACTCCAATTGAGGGAGCAGACAAAGTTGAACTTGCTCACGTAAACGGCTGGACAGTTATGGTCCGTAAAGGGCAATTCAAAATCGGAGACCCGTGTGTTTACTTTGAAATTGACTCTAAAGTTCCTGAAACCGAAGTGTTTGAATTCTTAAGTAAGTACAAATACAAAGTTAAAACACAGCGTTTTATAAAGGGTAAAGTTCTTAGTCAAGGCTTGATAATGACGCTAGACGAATTAGGCTTAAAAGACTGTAAAGTTGGAGACTTTGTAACAGAACGTCTCGGTGTAACTTACTATGAACCAGAAGACAGCGTACGTAAAGCCGATAGTAAAAAACTTGCCCAAATGAAGCTTGAAAAGTTTATAGAGAGGTGGTCGCGTAAACATAAAATACTTTCTAAAATCAAATTTATTGTTTCTTTACGTAAAAAGATTTGGTTAAAGACTTACTTCAAACATCAAGCGAAGAAAAAGACTGACTGGCCATACTGGGTTGTTAAAACAGATGAAGAGCGTTGTCAAAATCTACCAAAACTTTTCATTGATAATGATAAAGAGTACATGACTACTGAAAAGGTTGATGGAACTTCTACGACTTTTACAATGCAGCAGGCTAAAAGGAAAAAGCGTAAAGCAATAGTTTGCTCTAGAAATGTAGTATTCAACACTCCAGAAAAAGAAGAAAGAAATTACTATAAAGACACCGATGGAAATGTTTATCTTGAAATGTTTGAAAAGTATGAAATAAACAAAGTACTTAACTACATTCTCGATGAGCACCCTGAATATGAATTTATAACTATTCAAGGTGAAACTTATGGAGGAACTATTCAGAGAAGAAACTATGGGCCAGAACATAGACTCGCGATATTTAACTATATCTATAAAGAGAAAGAAAAAGCTCCGGTAAGACTTAATCCGGTTCAACTTGAGGAAAGAATAGACTGTATAAATAAAGCGTGCGATACAAAACTTGAAACAGTTCCTGTATTAGATACTAATTACAAACTTCCAGCAACTTGTGAAGAGCTTCTTGCATACGCAGAAGGTAAGTCAATGATAGACGACCAACCTAGAGAAGGAATTGTATTTAGAGACAAAAATGGAGAAGAAAGTTTTAAAGCTGTTTCAAATTCATTTTTGGAGCAGTATCACAATTAAGGGAGTAGTATGATTCAGAGTAGAAGAAATGTTTTTGAAACAAATAGCTCGTCTTCACATTCTATATCTATCTCGAATGATATAGAAACTGACAATAACTTAGAAGTAGAAGGGGATAAAGTTTATTGTCGAGCTGGCGAGTTTGGATGGGAAATAGAAGACTACACTGATGCTCAAACTAAGCTTAATTACTTGATAACAATGGCTGCAGCGACAACTGTTGGAACGATCTGGACTGGCGGTGGAGTCGATGAAATTTTGATTGAAGAATTCATTGAAACAGATGATTTCAAAGAAATACAAGAATGTGTATGTAAAGTAACGAAATGTAAAGAGTTAGTAGTTGAATCATTAGATGGATATATAGACCATCAAAGTATGTATAACTCAATGAGAGAGTTTTTAGCAGACAATGACTTAACTATAGAACAATTCATTTTTGGAGATGTTTTATTACATACAGATAACGATAACCATTAAAGGAGATAAAAATGATACAAGCAAGAGTAAACGTATTTGAAACTAATTCAAGTTCAACACATAACTGCACGATTATGTCCGACAAGGACTATCAAGCTTTTGTAAACGGAGATATATACATAAACAACGGCATCATTTGCAGCAAATCGAAGTTCAATGACAACGATTATGTAACAAGAGAACAGATAGTTGACATTTATGAAAAAGCCGTAAACGAATACTATCATAAATATGCCAAAGACCTTAAATGTTATATCAACAATGATGATAGTAGTTTTGATGATTACTTATCTGACAATGGTCTTACGTATCATTTTATGCCGTACTCTTACTTCGGAGACGGGTTGGAAGAAGATGAGCATACATTTACAACTGAACACGGTGATGTAGTTCACGTATTGTGTCAGTATGGATATGATGGTTAAGCATAACAACTAAATTTAGAGAGTCAGCTATTTTTAGTTGACTCTTTTTTGTATTTCATATATAATATAAATGTAAAAAAAGAGGTAATATGATGTTTGACAGAGCAGTGTGGGATGAACTAAATAAACAAGCGTTACACGAGCAGATGCTTACGGAGATGGCAAGAATTGGTTCTTTGGGTGAATTGTCGATGTATGTTAGAACAAACGACCCCGGGAACTATCCGCATTTTCACATAATCGACGAAAATACGATGGGACAGCAATTTCATTGTTGTGTACGAATTGATTGTGCGCAATACTTCAAGCATACAGGTAAAGAAGACGTTCTAAATAGCAGTAAGCGAAAAGAGCTTGTTGAATTTTTAACTTCTGCTTCTGAGGACGAACCGGAAAAAACTAATTGGCAAGTTGTACTGGTGGAGTGGAATAGAAATAACTCTAATAAGAAAGTACCATTAGATTTAACGATGCCTAACTACAAAGATTTAAAATAAAAGGAGAATAAATTATGAATAGACAAGAGTTTCTCGATAGAATAAAAAGTAAAAACATTCCTACAGATAAGCAGTATGCAGATATAGAGTATGTTTATACTTGGCATCCATCTATTGATGAAGTAGAAGGTAAAGACCAGATTGCGAAGTTATGGGATATCGGCGGAATTAGAATCATAATGGATATGAAACCTACAGCAGAAAAAGCTCAGGCGCTTGAACATAAAATTGCTATTGCAGAAGCTCAAGTTCAAAAATTGCGTAAAGCAAGCTTTGATTTAATGTTAGGAGGAACAGGAGAAATAGATGAGTAACTGGGTGTCATATAAAAACGGAAATTATCAAGTTAAAATAAACTTGAAGAATGGTACAAAGATAAGATTTATTGATGGAGATAAGCCTATCCCTGATACTATAGAATCTATGGACTTAAAGATAACTAACAAATGTGATATGGGTTGTCAAATGTGCCGTGAGAACTCTGTACCAGACGGAAAACATGCGGATTTATTTGCACCTTCATTTTTAGATACTTTACATCCATATGCAGAAATAGCAATAGGTGGAGGAAATCCATTAGAACATCCTGACTTATATAAATTTTTATGTTTGTGTAAAGAACGTAAATTTATACCTTCTATGACTGTTAATCAAGTTCATTTTGAAAAGAATTTTGATTTTATCAAGAAACTTGTCGATGAAAAATTGATTTACGGATTAGGTGTATCACTTAACACTATAAATAAAAAGTTTGTAGAGAGACTTAAAGAAATTCCTAACGCAGTAGTTCACGTCATAAATGGGTTAGTTACGCTAGCTGATTTAGATAAAATGAAAGATCTCGGCGTTAGAAAAATCCTTATCCTTGGATACAAAGTATTTAGAAGAGGAGAAAATCTCTATAAAAAAGACTCGGACGATATCAACATTAGAGGAAACGTTCTTAAGAAATGTCTTCCTAAAATTCTTGAAGAAAAATGGTTTGAAGTTGTAAGTTTCGATAATCTTGCACTTAAACAGCTTGATGTTAAGTCAATACTATCTGAAAAAGAATGGAATCAGTTTTATATGGGAGATGACGGAATTGATGGAGAGCAAACTTCCGCAACGATGTTTGTTGATCTTGTAGAAAGACAATTTGCAAAAAATTCTTGCTCAAATGTACGTTATCCTCTTATGAATACTGCTGAGGAAATGTATAACTATTTGAGGGGTAATTCTATATGAAAGTAAAAGAATGGTTAAGTGTGTTCGAAAAAGCTCCTTTGTTTATCATAAGAGTAGAAGATAAGCTTAGAGCCTTTACAAAAAACGATGTTATGCACCTTTACGGAGATTATGAATTGTATTCGGTTAAGAAAGGCGGGTGCTGCCGAAACTCTCAGCACATTGATACGTTAATACTTAACATCTCTGGTGATAGTAAATGTGCATCTTATCAAACCCGGAAGATTAGGCGCCAACTGAATGATTATGAGCGAGGGGTTTATTACGGTAGGTACGGAGAACAGCGAACTTACATAGAGGAAAAAGAGGGTTATTGTATGGCGACCAGAGAATGTGATACCTGTTCCTGTGGCGGGAACAGGTATAAATGTGATTTTTATATGAGAGGTAAGGATGATAAAAATAATTGAAGAAGGTCAAAAAACATTTACAAAAACTTGTGACAGATGCGGGTGTAAATTCCAATATGATTTAAGTGATTTAGGGGGTCTAGATTACATTAACTGCCCTTGTTGTCATACAACACTTGTTCATGTAGGACCTAAAGCTATTAAAATAGATTTAGGCAAAGCTAACAGAATAGATTGGAGTAATAAAACTCCTTGTAACTTTGATACAGGTAAGATTAATGTAGATGATATACGAAAACATACAACTACAACGCCTTATAAAGTTGAAGTTGGTGATGGTGGATATAATTATGGAACTACAACTAATCCCCAGTATATAAATCCAAATCCTACAATTACTATCAGTAAGACTGATTACCTTAAATCAGATAGCTGTATCCTTACTGGTAAAGATCCTAATGCTACTGTTTATGTAAACAAGCTTCCAGATGATATGGTAGATGATCCTTACAATAATGTTGGAAGTAAGCTTCCGGACGACGTGAAGGATTGGGCCCATCGAGCAGATCCTTATGCCGAATATCGAGAACTAATGGAAGAAGTTCAAAATACAAAGCGCTCCAAGTAAATCTAAATAATTTTTAAGAGAAAGTCGCTGAAATCAGTTGACTTTCTTTTTTTATTATTATATAATAGAATTGAACAGGAGATCATATATGAAAGAATTTACAATAGTTTGTGGGCTTAGTGGCTCGGGTAAATCTACATTCGCTAATACGTATAAGAAGAATCTGGAATCAGAAGGATATAAAGTTATATTTCTGTCTTCAGACAATCTTCGAGAAGAACTTTATGGGGATATTAATGATCAAGCTCATAACAGAGAAGTCTTTCAATATATCCACAATGCAATCACTGCTTGGGCGAAAACTACAGACGAAGAAGATAGTATTCTGATTGTAGATGCTACTAATCTTACTCGTAAAGATAGAATGGCGATGATTCATTCATTAGGTAAATTTAAGTCAAAAATACGCGCAACTATAACTGTTATGGCAGTACCTTTCAATGAATGCGTAGAGAATGATTCTAACAGAGATCGTCACGTGGGCAAAGAAGTCATATTTAAGCAGATGTGCAGATTTGAAATGCCACAGAAATATGAGGGGTGGGACAGTATACATGTTAAATCAAAGTCTTTCGATTTTGATTATCGATCCGATGCTGAATTAATGTCTAAGATGATAGGGCTTTCACAGAATAATCCTCATCATAAATATACATTATTTGAGCACAATATGAAAGTTATGTACGAAGCTATCTTAAACAAAGCATCTACTGAAGCAGTGATCGCAGCCAAATATCATGATGTAGGTAAACTCTTTACTCAAACTATAGACGATAAGGGAGTAAGCCATTACTACAATCATGCGAATGTTTCCACTTATTATATGTTAGTAAATAGTCATTTATTCTATCAGACTGATAGCCGTTTAGAAGATCCTTTATTTACATTATTCTTAATTAACTATCATATGTTAATCAGGGATATTGAAAAGAATTGTGCTACTAAGTATCGTAAGTTGTGGGGAGATGAATGGTACGATGCATTAGTACGTTTTAGTAAATACGACGAAGCAGCTTCTGGACTAACTGCAAAGCAGCATTCTGAGCTGACAAAACCCAAAATTGATGAAATATTAGACGCTAAGAAGCACTTATGAAGTTAAAATCGATTTTAAGGCCATTTTTCATTGATAAAACATAATAAAACTCAACCCAAACATATTCATTCAATAAAATATATTGCCCCCAGGCATTTAGTTGATTAAATCTGCATTTTAAGTTATAATACTAATAAAGAATCAAGGAGATAAAAATTCATGTCATCTAAACAAATTTCATTAAGTGATATCGGAGTAGTAAAATGCTCGATGGAGGAGGCTGAGACTACTATCAATATCGTTCGGGGAGATTCCACTGTACGCATTTATACTTCTGATAACACTATGATTACTAAGCTTCGAAAGGTTATTGCAAAGAGTTCTGCAGGATGGACTTGCTTTGAAGGTTCGCGTGACAGCAATGGAAATCTTACTGGATACTTCTTTGAATGTCCGAAGAAATGTATCAGTTTAAGAAGTAGCAATCCCCAACATTCGAGGCCATAGGTAATCCTAATCTGGGCAAATATTCAAAAGAGAGGAAAAAAAATAAATGCACAAATTAAAAATATCTAAAAGCGGGCCTGAATATACAAGACTGGTTTTGATGCAAGAACCGGAGTGGGATTATTGTAAATTCAAAACTTGCTTGAATATAGGAGTTGAAACTCTTCAGAAACTTTTTGACTACGAAGACATACTTGAAAAGTACGGCATCGAACAAAGTCCAGAAGGTCTTGAACAATACATACAACTAGCTGAAAAAGGTCTTAGGAGTTTATATCTTACTAAGGAGATGAAAGAACATGGAATGTAAATATTTAGAGGAACAACAAAACATAATACAGGATTTAACCTCAAAATTGAACATAGAAAAGAATAAATGTTCAAAACTAAATAAAAGGATGAAAGTGCTTGAAGAGCACTCCGCGGAGCGGGATATACTCTTAAAATGTCTAGAAAGTGTAATTGCTGAATATGTCAAAGGAGTAGCCTTTAAACCCGGCACTATCAGTAATCGTATATATTCAGAAAAAAATTTACTAAATTTTCTACAAAACGTTAAAAATGAAAAAAATATCGGGTATATAGGAATATAATTATATATATATATTATTTTAATATATTAACTAAAGTATATGGGCAGCGAGTAACAACTGCCCATATCTTTT
>ERZ808277.18-NODE-18-length-140285-cov-20.918548_pt1 | contig 140285 bp, 117 predicted proteins | sample MGYA00521240_ERZ808277 | MGnify/ENA primary metagenome ERZ808277 (study PRJEB31516, sample SAMN03275599) | gut metagenome | biome: mammalia-associated habitat; material: feces | host: Papio cynocephalus | place: Kenya | collected 2012-07-17 ... | reverse complement strand
TTTTGCAATTGTTGCCTTAGTCTTTCCATTCCACGCTCGGTATCGGTCTTGTAAGGCTGTTCGGAAGGAGACTTTATATTATTATTATTATTATCTTTCACCTTTTCAGTAGGTTCTTTCAATTTAGGACCAGTATCGTTCGATGAAGGTGTGTCGAGATTTTTAAAGCCATTCTTAGTCTTAATATCAGACAACTTGATTGGATTTTGCAATTGTTGCCTTAGTCTTTCCATTCCACGCTCGGTATCGGTCTTGTAAGTGCCATTATCTTTATCGGTGGAGGCTTTCATACGTGGTCCTTTTGATGGAGTATGTAATTCGGTATTTACGATATTTTCATTTCCAAACTTGGCGATTTTGTATACGACGCTCATCGTGTCGTCCCCATTTGGGTTAAAGTCGCCTAAACCCTTATAAAAGAAATCCGCAGGTCTATCGAATGTCTGATTCGTTTCTTTCCATGCTGATATTCTATCCAATCGGAAGAATTTCCAACTAGGGACACGTGATGTTGTATCGCCATAGGGTTGGAAACATCTTATAACAGGATTGCCTGCCTTAGTTAAACCATAGGCATACACTTCAATAACTCTTGCACCCGTATTTTTATCTTCACCTTTTGTATGATAATTGATAATAACCCGTTTATGACGATCTATCACATCGTTGACCTCGCTGATGGATACATCTTCATTTAATAACAATTTATCTATAATATCTCCGAATATTGCCATTTTAAAATTAATCTAAATTATAAAGGTAGACAAAAAAGTCACCCCATTATAGAATAAATAGGATGACTAATATCATTTAACCAATTATATTACCGTGTCTGATACTGACCTTCTCTTACATTTTCTGACGTATCCACTAATTTTGCCGAATAAATATTCTCTTGATTGTAAAGGCTTCGAGCCAAAGCGGTATTTCTTGCCTCATTATCGTCTTTATTACCAGGCCCACTGCTGATGGCAGTATCGAAATTAGTATAACTGATGACGTTTAGTGTACCATTACAGTTCGGTAATGAGAATGTGTGTCCACCATAACCAGTACCTTTACCTTGTGCATCGCCTGTTGCCAAGGCATCAGTATGTGTTACTGAATATTGATCCTCTCTATTATAATCGGAACGCACCTCTTCCACGTGACGTTCTTCCATACTTCTTTTCTCAAGACATGATTTCATCTGTAAACTTCATTTAATTTATTATTCTATAAATATCAGTAACGTTACTTTTTAGCGTTACGTTTTCGCATTCTTTCCTCGGCATCCCTCTTCGCCTTAGCATACGATGGGTTACGTTCTTCGGGAGTTCTGTTGTCGCCTCCTAAGAATGGACTGAAATTCCTTTTTCTATCAGCTTCCGAATATGGAGTGAATTTGTCAACCATGGCTTCCACCACATTATTCAAGGCACCCCTTGCAATATGCCTAAGGTTATTCTCATTAATTGTAATCTATTTCATTATCGTCTCCTGTAATAATCATTATATATTTCATCTGTCAGACCATTGTCGAGTAGCACAATGGTCGGATAACCATTCCTCAAAGTCATTCCATAATTTCGTCTCACCAACATATCACCTATCGGTGGTTTATAACCTCCTATGTATTCGTCCCAATTCATCAAGTCTTCATTTTCCGACATTTCTTCATATGTCGAGGTATCCATCATATTATTACCACATAGATAACCTAGGTTTCTTTTACCATACCGTAAGGCATATGAGGTTATAAGGAAACGATAAAAAGTATTTTCATCAATTCCGAGACATTCCTTAAAATCCTTTGCCGTTGCTGGTAATACATATTCAGTGACTATCCATTTACCTTCATCGTCTGAATCATATATTTCTGGTACAATACCCATCTGTTCCAAATAATAGTCTTTTTGTCCTTCTTGACCATTTTGGGCTATTCCCTTTTGATTGATTGCCAATTTAAGCACCTTTTGATCACTCAATTGGAAGACGACCCTCGAAGAACCTTTACCTATCGAATTACCAATATGTAATTTGCAATAATTATAACGTCCACGAAATGAATTTATTCCCGATAAGACATCAAGACTAAATTCGTCGTCTTGCGCCTCTTTTATTAATCTTATTTGATTTTCAGATAGATAGATTGTTTTAGGGCTTACCGATTCATATTTAATGCCATTACCATTCGATATACTATTTGTTATATCGTTAGTCTGAAATTTTGTGACGGTAGGTTTCATTTTACTATGCGTTTGACGGTCTTTTGTATGCGGTTTTATAAAAGCGTTTGCAATGCCCGCATCTTTCTTCGCTTGTTTGAATCCCTTTATTGCTGTAGTCGCCGTATTCAAGGTATTATTTACCCACGTCTTAATTACGTCGCCTCCATTTAATTTGTATTCATCCGAATTAACATCACCTTGGAAACTATCGAAATAATTTTTCAGTCGTTTCATTTCTTGATATTTTATTCCATTCATTGACAAGACGTTGTTTAAACGTTTGTATCCGTCAACATCTTTATCCCCTGTGTAATTCTTCAATGTGGCAACCAAGTATTTCCTTACACCTTTTGGTAACGGGAATTGCCTATTTTTAAGGTCTTTATTTCCACCTTCTAAAAGTAAGTGTATCATATTGCCTATTATTTAACCTTATTATTCGAGAGTAATTTCATAATGAGTTCTTTTTTCCATTTGTAAGGTATATTATTCATATCGACGTTTTCAAGTATTTTATTCAGCACTATTGCTTGTTGCCTTGAATTAAGATTACTCATTGCATTTACCAACATATCCGTTTTATAATCAACCCCTTGCGGTATTTTAACCAAGTTGTCATTATTGTCGCCATTGCTTAGAATATCGAGTTCATCGTTATTATAGAAATCATCGACATTATCATTGTTCACATCAACCCCTTCTCTCATACAATGATGATATCCATTGGAGTAATTGTTAAATCTACTGTATGTTTGAGGTGTCATGGATGCTGCAACCCTATCGCCTATCAAAGTGTCTCCGCCTTCGGTGTCATCAATTTTACCATCTACTCCTATTTGGGTCTGACCGTTGCTCGAAGGCATATCGTTTTCGTTATCTATGTAATCGAAGTCACATTCATCGGCTTCTCTTAATTGCTTTCTCGTAAGTTTTATAATCTTTGGCATAATATTGTCAACTATTTATTACATATAATATAAATATGTAAAACTCCTATGAGTAACATACTTGAGCATAATAGAAATATATTCGACTTTATACTTAACCGAGAAAATTATTGGGACTTTCATCTAAGCACGAATTATAGGACAGGGGGTAATTTAAATGAAGGATTAACCACCCATTGTCTTTCTTCGTTTATTGACTTCAATAACCCTGAATGCGTATTTATGGACAAGGCATATTCACTATCGGATTATAGATGGGAAAATGCAGTCAATAAAGGGGTCACATTAAATAGTATCGGATACACAGGTGTTGATAATGGGTACGTAAGTTTCGATAAGGATTCAATCACAAATCACGAGTTTTTAAGATTGTTCACGAATTCATCATTATCTATTGAAAAAGATGATTTAAGATTTACGTTGAATAAAGTAAACGGTAATAATATGTTATATGACTACAGTAATAACATTGCCGTTAATGACGGAATTGGTGTTGCAAGACTAAGAGGAGGTTTTTATCAAGGATTTTTCAAGACTAAATGTAGCGACTATCAGGTACTTCCGTCAAATATAGATAATGGCATAACTATTGAAATTACTTTAAATAAATGTGGAGATTACATAACTGACAAGAGATTATTAAATACCGTTCACCCATCTAATGAAGGTATGTTTTTCTTCATAGGTACTCGTGCCGAGAATAAATGGATTAAAAATTACACGACTGAATATTCTAATGAAATCGATAATTCGAAATATTTCAAAGACGGCTATACGAAGGATGATTTTTATATAAAAGAACATATGAATGACCAATATATTAAAGAGATTGATGATACAATTATCAATACTGAGTATATGAAGCAACCAGAAGAATGTAAAATTGGCAACTATTTGTCTGACGATTATTCAGAGGATGGTTATTTTGATAATGAAAATAAATGTGATATTTACCATAACTATTTTATGGATGGCTATCTGAACGACAATGATGAAAGCATTAATGATGACGATTTTACGACAGAAGAAGGATACGATATTTATCAGCCTAACATTGAAGAGATAAGAACTGATAATAAGTTCATAACATATAATCACACGAAAGATGGTCTTGACATCAACAAAGATGACGGAAAAAATGAAACAATATTATATAATGTAAAATGTCCTGAAATGGAAAATTATTTTACATTATTTAATAGGGCGGACAAAGGATGCACGACCGAAAATATAGATTCTTTGTTGAAAATAGAAAGCAAAAAGTATTCTGTTAACAATGATATAGCTAATAATGCATTGGGGTTTAGAATTACTGATGATGGTAGAATAGGATATCGTTACTTGATTAAAGATTGTGACAACGAAAAAGGATTAGGAATTATTGAGGAATATACAAATAGTCATATAATTGATAACGACAAATGGTATACTGTTTCTGTCACATTGCATAAATGCTCTGTAGATAAAATGAAATTGTTTTTCTATTGTAATGGAAAATTAAAGATGATATCAAAGGAAATTCCTATATTGCGGTTACATGAACTCAACGACCTATATAGTAAGCAGGAAGGTGTACCATATAATATATCAATAGGCGGAGGTACACAAGGATTGTGTGATGTTATTTATCCATTGTATCGAGATAATCCTTCTATTGTATATCCATTAGAAAAGTACTTTGCTGGTAGTTTTATTGGGGATATTCGATTATTTAGATTCTATTCTTGCGAATTAAATGGAAGTGAGATTGAAAATAACTACAAAAATGATATTATTTAGACTTGCAGTAAGATATTTATAATTAAATAATTTTATTTGATAATGATTAACGGAATAACATATTTCAGAAAAAATTCTCCTTATAGTGGAGACGTTACGAAAAATTGTGCCCTTGACGGTATCGAGGTGGACAATAATTTCTTTGTCCTTGAAGGTCGTGACATAAAATCACTAAGAATCGAAGATAGTGACATTGTCATTGAATTGCTAAACGGTGATATTATGCGTTCTGCTGATGCACTAAAGGGTATTACAGATTTGCAACAAACCTCAATATCAGACATTGTGTTTGACAAAGAAAATGGAATATTGAAATTCACGAGGAACGGAGAACAAATAGCGATTACAGGTTTTGCTACTGAAATGAATACAGGTGTTACAGTATCAGTTGACGATAGTCTTAAAGGTAATGGGCTTGCAGCCAATCCTGTATCAATTTCGCCCATGTTTAAAACAGGACAGTATAGACCAGTCAAAAGACTTATATCCGTGGCTGATGGTGAGAAAATGCCAAATTGCAGCGTTTCTGTTGTCGGTGATAGATACCTTACTAAAGAAAATGTAAGTACCTACGGAATGTTATACAATTACAAGGCAGTCAAAAAGATTGCATGTAATTTGCGTGACGCAAATTCTCCTTGGAGAATACCGACAAAAGAAGATTGGGATGATATGCTTAACGCTGTCGAACCTTGTCCAAGTGATAGAGAACACAGTTCTGCATCTGCCAACAGATATCTTGGAGAATACGCAGGAAAACTATTAAAATCAAAGGATTTATGGTTACATTCAGATGTGACTGACGGTTGTGGTGGAAATGGTACTTGTATTATTTATGATACTAACTGCGATGCAGTTGCCAATTCATGCGGAGATAATAATTGTGAAAATTCAGACAATGATAATTGCTGTTGTAGTTGTGATTGTGATGGTATACCTACAGATGGTCTTGATGCATTCGGATTCCGTGTAGTTCCATCAGGTTATGCTGACGATGGGCAAAATTTTGTATTCTTCGGAGAAAGAGCTTATTTCTGGACGGCAACGAATTCAAATTGCGAGAGTGTATATGTTAAACGTTTTGAGAACAACAAGAATTCTGTTTATCAAAATGTAATTGCAGGCCAAAATTATCTTTCACTTAGATTAGTTAAGAATTATAATGGCAATAATTTCCATGAGAGTGAAAATATATTGTCGGATCAATATCCAACAGTACTAATGCCATCTGTAAAGAATGGTCATTCAATATGGACTTCCGTCAATATCTCATTAGATTGTGGAAATTGTGGTAGACGAATTGAACCAAATAACGGTTTGGAATTAACTAGTACGACTAAATTTTATTTGAACGAATGGGATGGTAAAAATTGGCTACGAAACGAATTAAAGGATGGTGAAAGTGTTGTTATTATGAATTCACCTAATGGTCAGACAAATGATGAATATCGTTTAAGCAACGGTAAATTAATAAATGTCGGAGAATTTGTAAAAGAGACTGTAAATGGTAATATTAACCCTAAGCTTGATGAATTAAACGCTAAATTAGAAAATGAGATAAATCGTTCCATTGCTAAGGATACATTAATTGAAGATACAATTAACAATGAATTGAAACCAAAATTGACACAGAATTCGGAAACTATCGAAACTGTCAATAATAATTTGGTTGCTTCAATAAATACGATAAACGATTCAATCAAGACCGTTAATGATAACTTGGTCGATGCCGTCAACACTATTAATGGCGGAATTGCAACTGAAATTCAGGAACGAAAGGATGCTGATGAGGAGATTAAGGCTACCGTTACAACAAACAAAGAAGTCTTAGATCAAGAGATTGAAAGAGCTAAGTCAAAAGAGGAAGAATTGGACAAGGCAATTACAAAAGAAAAACAAGATCGTGAAACTAAAGACACTGAATTAGAAGATAAAATTGAACAGTATATAAATACTGGCAATGATGGTTATGCTCAATTGAAAGAACGTGTCGATGCAAACGAAGCCTCAATTGATAATTTGGATAACAGAATTGACACTACAGATTCAAACCTAAATCATACCAATCAGGTATTAACTGATTTCGGAAAAGAGACAGAAAAGGCATTTGAACAGATTAATAAGGTTATTTCTGATGGTTTCAACACTATTAATGGCGGAATTGCAACTGAAATTCAGGAACGAAAGGATGCTGACAACACAGAAAAAGATGAGAGAATCGCTTCTGATAATAAAATTAAGGATGCAATATTAACAGATGAGGGTACTTCATTTGATACTGATAAAGGTATTTTAACTTTAAAGAGCAAGGGTGGTATAAATGACATAAAAGTTCAGTTCTCTATGAATTTTGGAGAATTCTAATAATATTTATTAATGCGTAATATAAAAGATATGAAAAATAAAGAATATAGTCTTCAACTTTTAACACATAAAAGCGAGATTTTTGCAACCCGTGAGGATGCAATTGAATATTTCAATGAAAATTTTAGACCGAATTCACTGATTGGAGAACCAGCATTGGCCTTTTACGGAGACCAAAAATCTCCGAATGCCATTATCGCCATTGGCACGTCTGACAGGAAGATATTCTGCATTGACGCTAATGACTTAGATGAAAGAATTTCGGCAATCTCTAATAGTTCGACGACGGAAAAGGAGAATATTTCAAATGCACTTGCGTCAATAAACGAGATAGTCAAGGCTTGCGGATTCGTCGTCGATGAAAACAAGATAAAGGACAAAATTACTTATACACCCGATCCAAAAGATAAAGTTATCGGAAACGCTGTATCATTATCTGATGCTGTTACAAGTCTTTCAGACTTCATTCAGCAAGGCTTCAGTGACAACGGTATTAAAGTAGAGGACACGAAATCAATCACATTGACTTATTCAGATAGTGCAGATGGGAAAAAAGTACTGAAAGCCAACGTTAAATTGTCCGCAAGCGGCGATTCTGACAACGTTGATTTTAACAACAACATCATCTGTCAGAAAGAAGACGGACTATACGCAGCTTCTAACCTTGAATATGACGCAGACAAAAATGAACTCACATTCACCGCAAGCGGAATTAAAGATGGTAAGTTTCGTGACGACGCATATCGCAAGGTTATCAGCCTTGGCAAACATACTGAATATGTAGCAGATAATATCGCACATAGCATCGATGTTAAGATTGACTCTGAGAAGCAATCCATCTCAGCCGATGCGAAGTTATCTGAAGATGCCAATAACATATTGGGACTGCAAGACGGTAAACTATTCGTTGATGGTCGTGCATCCAACATAAAATATGAAGGCAAGACAGTATATAAAAGTATTAAGGAACTTGAAGCCAAGTCAGATACTGTGGAAAAATCCGTAAATGACATAAAAGCGGATATTGATGACTTTAAGAAGAACAGCAAGATACATGGTGACACAACTGATACCGTTGTCGTTACGGCGACTGAGGAAGATACGGGGGGATATCACGTGTCGGCAGGTTTGCGTCTTGGAAGTGATAGAACCATCATCGTGAAAAACGGAGGCATTGAGGCCGATGTTGAGCTTTCGGCTAACGCCAAGGAAGGTACTCTTTTATTACGTTGCGGTAATCTGACCAAGGTAATTACATTGCCGAATGTTGATATTGTAGAGGATGCTCACTATGATTCTACGACCAAGAAGCTTGTCATAATATTTAAGAATGATTCACGTGTTGAGATAGACATGCAAGCACTCGTTAAAGAATTTACATTTGTCGAGACAGGTCCGGTAAGTCTCATTGAGTCTCCTAATGACAGCAACGGTAATAAGGTCAAGGCTGAACTTAAACTCTCTTCTAACGACAACATGCTGTCTGTCGTCAATAACGAGTTAGTTGCGCCAAAGTCAATAGTAACAGATGCAGTAAAGGCTGAGTCCGACCGTGCTCTTGCTGTAGAGAAAACATTGACTGACGGCCTTTCTGCTGCTAACAAAGCAATACATGACGAGACAGACAGGGCAACGGCAGCAGAAAGCACTCTTTCAGTTAAGTTGGATAACAACATAGCGACTACGACCGCCATTAATTCTGACGTTACAACGTTAAAGACTGAAGTTGTGAACATGAAGGCACAAGACGTTGCTTTAGCTACTGCATTGACTACAGAACAGACACGTGCCACTAATGAGGAACAACGTATCGAAAGCTTAGTCAACTCCCACTATAATGAGGCAAATGCACTTCATGACGAAATAAAGACCAATGTCAAAGATTTGACCAATAAGGTCAATGAAACAAAGCTTGATGTCACCAACGCAAATAATGCGATAGGAAACGAAGCAAGCGAAAGAACAAGGCAGGATGACATAATAAAGGCGGATGTTGCCGATTTATCCGCCGATATTGCTACGCTTAACGCAAGCGAGGACACACCCTATTCTGTAAGACATATAGTTAAGACAGAATACACTGACAATCTAACCCAACTGATAGGTAACGAGACTGACCGTGCAACGCAGAAAGAAAACGAACTTGCCGATAAGATAGAAAAGTTCAGTGCTGAGACTAATGGCAGTCTTGCTGACGCTCTTTCCGAAGCCAAGACGTACACCAATAATGAAGTCGGAAAACTCAGCACGTCTGTGAATACGAATTTGGAAAAAGCAAAGGTTGAGGTATCTAAGGCTTTATCAGATGACGCTACAGCAAAGACAACTGCGGCTCTTTCCGAAGCCAAGTCATATACCGATGCAGCAACCGCAACACTGACTGCCAAGGACACTGAGATTGACAGCAAGATTGCTGAGCTTGTCCAAAAGGACAAAGATACGGATATCGTGTTGTCAACCAAGATAGGCGAAGTTACTGTTGTCAAAAATAGTCAAAGTGACTTGCAATATACATTGATGGTAGACGGCAAGCCTTCAGGTGAGATAAACATACCTCAAGACCAATTCGTTGACAGTGTTAACTATGATGAAACAAATAAACACATCACTTTCGTATTCATCACCAAGACAGGCAATAAGACTGTTGAAATCGACATTTCAGACTTGGTTGACAACTATGTCAACGGAGATGGCATATCATTAGATGGAAATAAATTCTCATTGAAGATTGATCCTTCTTCTGAAAGCTATCTTACCGTAAGTGAAAACGGTGTTAAGCTTTCGGGAATCAATGATGCTTTAAACGTGAAAGCAAATGTTGGTGATTCATATACAAAGACTGAATCTGACAGCCGATACCTGACTGAGCATCAAGATATCTCAAGTCTTGCGACTAAGATGGAGCTGAATGTAGTTACGGACAATGTGAATCGGTTAGACGAAAAAGTTAATGAGAACATTTCAGCAATTGATATAATCAACGGAAATTATGCACAGGAAGGGTCAATCGCCAAGGCTTTGGTAGATGCCAACAGATACACCGACAAAAAGATGGAAGATGAAGCTGTCATTGCACGTGCCGCAGAGAAGGCGAACGCAGACGCAATAGCTATCATCAACGGTAACGAAGCACAAGAAGGCTCAGTGGCAAATGCGATAAAGACATCAAAAGACTACATCGATTCTGAGATAAAAACAGTGGAGACTTCCATAGAAACTACCAAGAACGAACTGAAAGGTCAGATAGACAAGAAGGCCAACGCCGACAATGTTTACACCAAGGTGGAAATCGACACCAAAGGCTTCCTTACGCAGTCGAATATTGACAGTCTTGCCGCCAAAACGGAAGTTGAACAAGAAGCCATACGGGCGAAAGCCTCAGAGAAGGCGAACGCAGACGCAATAGCATCACTTAATGGGCAAGTGGCATCCAACGCAACTGACATACAGTTGCTTAAGAATGAATCCACAAGGCTTAGCCTGACTGCCACGGAAAGCAATTCAGTAAAGACAACTGTAAGCAAGTCCGATACAGGCACTACCATAAATGCAGATGTCAAGCTTAATCTCTCAGGTCAAAACATACTGAAATTGGACGGTAATGGCTTGTATGCCAACGTTGAACTCACATACAACAAGGCAACAAATATATTAAGCCTTAATAATGGTATATCAACTACGGACATTCAATTATCCAAGCAGTCACTCGTGACCGCAGGGTACTATGATTCCAATACAAAAAGTATTGTATTGGTAATAGCCAAGGACGACGGTACAAGCGAAAAAATCTCGATACCCGTAGGCGACCTCATGAACGCATGGAACGTAGAGAACAACGATAAGAACCCTATCAAGCTTGCTAAGTCACCTGACGCTAACGGCGTAGACACCCTTACAGCAAGATTGGATATCTCTACTGAAAGTCATAATGCAATACTGAACGACAACGGTACGCTCTACGCATCTAACGAGGCATCGAAGCTCACGGCTTTATGGGGCGGCACGGAAGTGACCATTCAAAAGGCTATCGAAGACCTTAAAACACAGACTGACAAGGTCGGAGGCATGTCTGTCGATATCGACACGTTGAAATCAGACGTACAGCAGTCGAAAACAGACATATCCAACTTACGGTCTTCTGTTGACAGTATCAACAGCAAGGTTGAACAAAACGTTAAGGATATCGGGTCTAATAAGGGAGCAATCGACACGTTAAAAGGTCAGATCATCAACTTAAGCTCAGATGTTACCAACCTATCGAGCAGCTTTAATGAACTGTCAAACAGCTTCAAGCAGCTTTCTGATAAAGTTGATGCTCAAGAGGAAAGAGTTAGCACTCTCGAAGCTGACATGAAGAATGTTAAGAACGACTTGCTTGCTATAGGAACTAAAGTCAATAACATTCAGAATCAACTCGGTACACCTGAGGAAGAACAGTCAAGTGTGTATGACAGACTTAAAAATATCGAAAAAGCCTTGAGCGATTTGATTGATTTTGGAAAATACTAAAGATATTTATAATTGACGGCAATACAAACCGTCAATTATAAAGGATAATAAATTAATTAATTAATATTATGGGTATATCAGATTTTAACAAAAAAATTCTACAAATTTTAAGAAATACCGAAATGGTTGCCGACCGTGCAGCTGCTATCGCAAAGATAGAAGGTATGAAGGAAGCCAAACGTGACGGTGAACTCATAGCTTGCCGTTATACTAAAGGAGATACCGTTAAGGCAATTATCGGTGTTGTAACTAAAGTAGGTGGCAAGGATGCTATCGTTACATATTTCGAAGGCATTAATAACGGCGAAACAATTCCTGATGTCATCAAAGCCTCTCTTGACAATCTGACGACTGAAGTCAATTCCATAGAGCAAGGTGCAGGTCTTGAAGACAACGGAAGCTATAAAGCTGATGCCGCTGACAATATACTAAAGACCTCGACATCACTAAAAGATGCCGACAGTAAGTTGTCTGATGCAATTGAGAAACTTCAGTCTAACGTTGAGATAAAGAAATATGCTAATAAGGTTAGTCAAGAATTGCAGGACGCTAACTACACAAGTGCTCAAGCTGACGTATATAACGTACTCCACACCAATGAAGATGGTACTGACGAGAAAGTCGATGACTTCCAACTCACATATACGCCCCTCTCGCCTATGGACTTGAAAGTTCCTGCGACAATGGGTGACATCACACAGGGTACAAAGGCAAGTGAACTGAAAGGTAAACCATTGTCTGAAATCCTTGACAGCATCATTTTCAAGACTATCTACCCGACTGTTACCGACCCATCAGCAAGCATATCGTTCAAAGGATTCAATAACAACGGTTTGGTTGAAGTTGGTGCAACTGCACCAAAAGTGGCAGACAATTTCACAACGTCACTTTATAAGGGTAAGGTAGAGGTGAAAGACGGAGTAACCGCAACTACCGACTACGTGGGAAATGCGTCAGCAACGACAGTCAAAATGACATATGTGCCTTATGCGGCTAACGCCAATGCCGGTACAACCTCTGACGGTAGCGCAAAAAATGACGTAACGGAATTCGATGAAAAGTTCGGTCTCGGTAAATATACATATAGGGTTACTATTGACTACGTGCAAGGTTCTGTAATGAGGACATCAAAGGGCGCAACACCTAATCCAATGCCAACAACCAATAAGGGTAATGTTGCCAATCCTCATGCGGCCGGAAACGTTACAAGTGGCATAGTCACTTTGAACGCCACGCTGCCTATATTCGCTACGACTAACACTACTACCAATACCTCAAAGCAGGGTCTTATCGCTTGGGGGGCAATGACATTCGCACCTTCTGCAAAATGGCCTGCGACTACAGCCTCTGCGCCGCTCGTAATTGAGACTCCAAGAAAGATAAACACTTTCTACGCATACAATGAAGTTTCAGGCAAGTTTGACGTTAACGTTAAAAGTAGTCTGTCCTCACCGGTCGAGATAAACAAGACTTTCGGTGACAAACAGTATAAATATTTCCAATATAAATGGGTCGGCGGAGCTGCTGATTCAAAGAGATATCAGGTAGTTACATTCTAAATAAACAATTTAAACGAAAGAAATTTATAGCATGGCTAGTATAAAATTTACAAATCCTATTGCTCTCCCGGCTCCTTTTAAAGCCGGTTCTTGTGACCCTGTCGATCCAAGACAAGTAGTTGAGACCAAAGATGACATGGTTAAGAACTGTGCTGATACATTCGGTACTGTCGGAGATTATTGCCTTATTGCACTTGGACTGCATGTGTATGTTGAGACAGAAAAAGCCGAATACATGTATGTAGGCCCTTATTCAAAAGGAAATGGTATTCTCACCACTGAAGCACAAAAAGAATCTAATTGGCGTAAAGTTTCTGACGCTAATTCATCAGCCGACCACGTAACAGACAAACTGCAAGACTTACAAAGCCAAATCGGTACAGGCTTCGACGAGACTAATACAGTCAAAAAAGCCATCGAGGACGAGAAAGCCGCAAGAAAAACTGCGATAGAAGCATTAGACAAGGAGGATGTTGCCGTAAAGGGTCAGTTCGTTGATTCAGTCAGCGAGACCGACGGAGTTATTACCGTCAGCCGTAAGTCCATTACTTCAAATGACAAGTCAGTAACTCTGAATACCAATAACGGAGTTGACGTAAGTGTGAACATCGACGGCACTACCATCGTACGCAACGAAAACTCGGGTAAGCTAAGCGTAGCAAGCGAAGCGATAGTACAATATGTCGGCGCAGAGTCAGTTAAGGTCTCGGACGTTAACAAGGAAACCAATACAAAGACAATCTCACTCGCGATCGATAATGACGATGTACTGTCACAGTCTGATAAAGGCATAAAATCGTCTATAAAACTCGTTGAGCTTACTGCCGACGAACTTAAAGCCCTAGGTGAGACAAACGTCAAGACTGCATATAAATTGGTTGGTAAAGATGGTACTACAGCAAAGGGCGCACTTGTCAAGATAAACAAAGACCAGACTCTGAAGAGTGTTAAATATGAAAATCAGATACTTACTTTCACATACACACTTGCAGATGGCACTGACAGTGTAGTGGAAGTTAGCATGTCTGACCTTATCCAAGAAAAAGAAATGGGTGATGGTATAGAATTGGTCGATCACAAGGTTACTGCCAAGATTGATGCCAAAAGCGAGAATTACTTGACTGTAAGTGCAGACGGTCTTAAAGTAAGTGGTGTCGATGATGCAATAGATGCTGAGACAGAACGTGCCAAGGGTGTCGAGGGAGAACTTACCGCATCAGTTAACACAGTCGAGGCAAGCGTAGGCTTGGCTGAAAATGGCGACCACGTTACAACAAAGGGCAATTACACAAATCAGGCTACGACTGTCGTTGGTGAGATTGCCGCACTTGACGCACAGGTTAAGAAGAACTCTGACGCTATTGCCAAGAACCACGTCGAGGCTGCTGACGAAAGTGTCGTAGTCGATAACTCTGCCACAAACAAGACTACCATAAAGGTACAGTTCGCCGCTGCCAAAGAAGGAAACGCAAATGACTTGTTCACCATTGAAAGCGGAGGCATCACAATGTCTAATGTTTGGGACTGCGGAACATATTAATTGAAAACAACAACAAAAACAAAACGGACATAGTTGCTAAGAACCTCGTACAGGATGTTTTCCCGTACGGGGTTCTGTTTTTCTTGTCTATTCTGCCATTTCGTCTTCTTCTACCTCGTTGTTCTTTGTGAAATCCTTGTCAACAATATCGAAGATGCTTCCAATTTTCACTTTGTATTTCTTTGAGACGAAATCGCCATTGTTTATATTCTCATCTATCAGTCTCAGCAACTTTTCGGGAAGCACCCCCTCTTCAAGTACCTTATCGACATCTTCTCTTTTAAGAGACGCTATACAATTATCATAAGATTCTTTTTCTTCACGAATCCCTTCTTTCTCCAACTCTTTCTGACGGTCAAGATAATTTTGCTTTATCTTTCCCCAATCCATTCCACATTCCTTTGTATACGGAGGCACTTTATTGTTTTCTATCCAGAATTTTATCTCCTTATCCTCGATGGTCATCAATTGCTCATATGTATCTTGGTCGATTGTCTCATATGGCTGTCCTGCAACGAGTTGACTTTCGTTCTCCGTAAATTCCTTTCTATCCTTTGGGGAAGTTATTAGTATGTTATTTATTGTCTTGCCTTTTTCATTGACAGTGTAACGAATTTTTTCGTTAAAGCACACAAGCAGAGGTTTAATACGTTTATTAAACATATCGATATATTTCTCTTTGTTATACTCAATGTCGTCTGAACAGAAGTGATCGTCCTCATCCTCGACAATATCATTAGGTAATCTAACACAATTAAAAATGATAACATCCTTATCCTTTATTGATGGATATGCCTTGTGTATATAATCATCTTTTGATATGTATTTTTTCTTAGAATTTGGTGGAGTTAACACAATAGGGTCATTGGCTTTTTTAAGACGGTTGTATTCACTTTCCAATCCTTTTGACAGAGACACAATATTTCCTTTACGGTCAGTCTTAGGAGTGCCATCTTCATTGGTCATGTAATCGATTTCTTTCCCATCTCTTCCGTCAAAATAGTACTTAGTAACTCTTTGTACATCAGACACCGATTTCTTGTCACCTGTGTTAATATAATAGATAGTGTCACCCATATTGACTGACAAGTTATCACGTATGGCTAATTCATACCAAGCTTGTCTTGCTTTCTTTGTACCACCAGCAGTTAACTGCTTGCAACTTTCCTTATATGTCTCGATGGAGGTTTTTATTTTGCCAACAGTCGCAATATCTTTCAAAGGAATTTGCATATTATAAATTTTCTCAATATAATCATAATAATAGTTAAGAAAATCAGAACCCTTGCCGTGCAATAGCATATCAATGGCATTATTAAGAAACTTCTCAATATATATCGGCATCTTTTTTGATTTGATAGTGTTGCCTACCAGTTTCTTAGAACCATCAGGCATTAAATCAGCGTAATTTTTACGAGCGAATTGGATACAAGCGTCACAATACTCATCGATTCCTAAACCGTTCTTTAATACTCCTCCATTGTATGCTTCATTAATAAATGTATCCTCGAATTCAGCAACATCGGCGTCGACCTCGGTGTATTCTTTTCCTTTCTTGACATTACGGCCGAGTCCCTTACCTATATAAGGATGCTCTTTTGTATAACGATATTTTAACGGTTTTTGGAAGTTGAACCCATCAGTATTACTTAATACGTTCATTCCCAATGCATTAACAACAGTTCCATCTAATGAAATGTCGTATACATAATCATCTGTTTTGCCTAATTTTGTTATTTTCATATTTAAATTATTACCTTAAACTAAAATCGTTTTTATTAATACCATTTAATATGTAATTCTCGTCATAATTAACATTATTAATATACATTATAGGTAAATTATGTTCTTTACAAAGTTTTTGCTTCGTCTTATCTCTTTCTTTTATTATTTTAAACTCTTGTAACGCCCATTCTTTTCCTCGTCCTGCGAAATCGACTGGTTCATAATGTTGTCGTCCTTGGCATTCAATCGCAATATGATAATCGGTCAAATAAAAATCTAAATATAAATTTATTTTATATTTAAGCCAAGTGAATGTTTTTTCTCTAACATAAGCTATGTTGTTATTATCTAATAGGCTACAAAGATTTTTTTCCATCTTACTTTGTATTCTTCTGCCATTGCGACATTGTATACAGCCTCCATCCTTTGACGTAATGTGGTCACAGGCAATTTTATGAAATAAATTTCCGCATCTTTTACATTTAATAGTTATAATAGAATGGCTATTTTCGTATTCATTTCTAATATTAGGATAGCAAAATAGGTCGTCAAACCTTTCATTAGTTATACTCAAAAAATGAATATAATTATTTTTTCTGAACGTCTTTGCATATTCTTTACCGCATATAGGACAACCTTGTCCTTTTAAATGATTTTTAGGTGTTTGTGAAAAAATGCCATGAATAGGACATAGAATGTCCACTTTTGTTGTTTTATTTATAAAGTAAACATTATTATATCCGTATTTCCCTTTATGGACGATTGTTGCATTATTTTTAAATTCTTCTTCTCTTTCTTTTCTTTTTAATTCATTCATTCTATACAATTTGTGTAATTGTTTAATACACTGAAGTTATCGACAAAGTTACCGTTTATTTTCGTATTTACCAAGAATATTATACTAAAATCGGTTAAAACTCTATTTTTTTCTTCCATTCGTATACAGAATTTCCGCTATCGAATATCCTATATGTCTCTTTTTCTATATCGATTATCTTCAAATATCGATGTCTATTAGCGACATAATAATAATTTGGTTCGGTATTTTTTAAGAACTTAAAACCGATATTTTTAAACTCATTTCCATTATCCCATCGTCTATCAATCTTGACTATAACAACGATAGGATTATTTTCATTCACGAAAAAATTAAAAAGTCCTTTTACACCATTTATTACCTTTGTATTTAGTCTATTGCAATATGTGACTAATTCATATTCGTCATCAGTTATTTTATTAAATCCTAACAACGAGACCAATTCATTTTTATAAAAATTACCATATACTATTTGAGGATTAACGATATTATAAATTGAATTTGTTTTTAAAAAATCAATACATTGTTTCGGAGATAACTTTTTAATAACACATAGTTCAGAGGAAATCTTATTTGGTACATTGTCTGTTATTTCTCTTATTTTAGATTTAACAATATCTTTCTTAAATACCCATTCGTCTTCAAAAATATGCTGTAGTCGTATTCCTTGCTTAATACAATCTTCTGTCTTTTTCAAATGGTAGTGATTATTTTTACAATATTCTTCACTATGCCATATTAAGCCATCGTGTTCTATTGCGATGTTTTTAGACGGAATATATATGTCAATTTCCTTGCCATCTGTCAATATTTTACGATTATTCTTAATAACTTCGAGACCAAGTTCATTTTCGATGAAATCTGATATTTCATTTTCTTGAGTTGAGACAACATTGGAACAATAAGGACAACCGTGACCGCATAGATGCTTGTTTGGCATTTGCCAATAATGATGACCATTGGCACATATTATTTCAATTGGAATCTTTGCCCCTTTGTATTCCGCAAGGCTATAATCCTCGGTATTTTTATGAATAATATTGGCTTTTTTGACGAACACCTCTTTTGTCATCAACATATTATTAGCGTTCTGTTCGGTAGCGCATTTAGGGCAGCCGTGACCTTGTAGATGTGAATATGCCTTCTGAGTGAAAATCCCGTGCTTTGGACAAATAATGTCAACGTCTTTAGTTGCTCCTTGATATACTGTTATTGTATAACGATATTTAAAGTTGTGGACAATATTTGCCTTAGTAATAAATTGTTCGTTTGTAAACGATTGAGTTTTTGCCATATTTCGTTTTCCACATTTCGGACACCCGCAACCTTTTAAGTGACTATACATATTTTGCAGAAAATCTCCATGTATGGGGCATGTTATTGTTACTCGTCTTTTAGTATCTTTTTTCGAGATATCTGTTTTTGTATAGTCGTAATAATCTCCGAATATATCTCTTGCTTTACTTTTAAATTCATCAGTCGATTTAATGACAGTTTTATACATTGTTATTTCTTATTAAGATAGAACAAATGATTCTACCGAGACAAATTATCTGATAGAATCATTTATATGACTACATTATAAAAAGTTAAATCCCGCTACAAATACCTTTGAATAGTTTTCAATTGTTATTTGTTTATCTAATCTCTTGCACAGTTCACTTGCAAATCGCTTTCTTATATTTACTTCACAATTTAAAACTTCGATAGGTATCTTCATTGGGAATTTTACTGTGAAGTCTAATAATTTATTAAATTTCTCTTTTGTTATTTTTTTATCTCTTTTACAGAAAGGCTCTGATTTGTATTCTAATACCGTGTTTTTATTAATCTCGGATGGCTTTACCTTTTCTTTATTTTCATCAAACAACGAATGGTCTTCGGTTATGTCACTGACACAGGTCTTACTATTTCGTTTATCCATGACACGGTACATATCTTTGCCCGTCTTGTGACGATATATGTAGCTTGGTTTATACCATCCACTTCGACATAAGACAGTATAATTTTTCTCAGTCGTATCGTATTCTCTACCTAACGCATCCTTGCGTATGTTATCAATATCTATTAATTCAGATATAGGTTTGATGTCAATCAAATTTGTATTATCATATTTGATAAACATAGGTGTATCACCAGTAAAACTGTCACCTACAATAGGATGATAATTGTATTCGTCATTAGGCGTATTAGTATTAAAACTTCCCAATGTGGAAAAATGGCTAATCATAAGACGAAGCATTTGTCGACCACGGCAAGTTGTTTCCTCCGCACATTCCAAATCAGACCAAGGGAACACACTTCCAGAACCGTATGATCCGAAGAAGCCATTGCCTGTTATCTTTAAAGGTAATTGCATCTTATCCGCCATCGCCTTTTGACTTGATAACTGCGCTATCTTGACCTTTGTCTCCTTAATTTCATTCTCATCTGTAATACCCTTTAATTTTTCTTTAAGTTCATCTGCCTCTTTACCATATTTGGCTTTCAGACCCTTATAATGTTCACGTTGTGTAAGAATATACTCCAAAAGGGCATTCATTACACCCATAATATCGATTGGACTCTTGATACCGAAAGTAAGAATAATCGAAGGATATAGTGAATTATAATCCAATTTAACGATTCTATCCACATATCCGACTTTCAATAATCGTGACAATCCTCCTGTAAATTTCTTGGTTTCAATCAATTCAGGAATAGCCAGATCATGTTGATAACTCCACGCCATCATAATGTATTTCCATATTGCAGCAGTACCCATTGTACACATTTTCTCATATGATACTGGGAGCATTTTACCTACCAAGAAATTAGGTTGATTATAACGGTTTTCTACCTTATCTGTCTCCCAAAGGTCATCCAACAGATAACGCTGAATTATATAGCGTCCTGTCGTTATTTCATACTCCTTACCTGTTTTATTATTAATTAATTTTTTATCTTCACGGGTGTACAGAGGAAACGTTCCATTATCATCAGTATAAGTCTTTTCAAGACGTTTATCATCTATCTTAAACCATTCGCCATCGGTATCATTAAATGCATATGTAGGTGTCAAGTCCAACCACGTTGTATTAATTTCTTTGCCTGGTACATATACACGATTAGGCTTATTCATCTTTGAGTAGGCGCAGATATATTTAAGGGTTGCCTTTTTCATATTAGAATCGATTGCTTGCGCTCTACGAACGGCGAACAATGCATCAACGATATTATGACCCCACATTATAGTAGGATAATAATACTCCATTTCGCCACCAAGTTTCAATACTTGTTGTTTCTTTTTCTTATATATCCCACGATTATAGAAAATTTTCTTGGTGAAATCCAACAACGAGCTTCCGTGGAGCTTTAATCGTTCATCAATAAAATACCAGTCGAAGTTCTCAGTATTATATCCTGCAATAATATCAGGTTGTTCATTATATATGATTTCAAAAAATTCCTTGAGACCGATTATCTCATTTTTGAACTTTTCTTCACCTTCGCCATCAATGGTAATGATTTTTTCAAATCCCTTGTTTGTTCGTATACCAATCTGTGAAATCGCATGTATCTGTGGATTAAGACCCTCGGTCTCCAAGTCGAATGACATACGAATAAGGTCATCGTAATCATCATATCCCTTAAACATTCGTCGACCTGTATAAATCATATATTGCTCTGTAGGTGCTACCGCAATAAATTCACGAAGTCCGTAATTAGCATCGGTCTGTTGCGGATATATTGGTCTACCAGCTTCCTTGAAAAAGTCCATGAATTTCTTATAGGACATCGCAAATTTCGCATAGAACAATACCCTATATCCATTCTCCATTCTTGGGTGGATGTTTCCCTCATCGTCGGCGACACGTAATCCTTTACAAGTAATACCGTACATCGCCATTTTCTCCCTCAGAATCTTTCTGTCGCCATCGAAAAGCTTTCGGGCTGCACTTTGTTTGCACCATACAAAAGGATAAAAATTATCCTTTAACATTTTCAACTTATTATTTTTTCCCCGAAAGATGACAGTCATTTTATCATCGTCATAAGACCCTTCTATCTTTATAATATGTTCCATCGGGTCTGTACCTGAGAGGAATTTATCGATATCCTCTTTTGTAATGTTATTTGCCATTTCTAATCCTTTAAATTAAACATACTCTGTAGTTAAGCCACAAAAATAGCGGCATCATACAAGATGTGCCGCAAATATACAACTTTTAAATCAAACTTTATAAGAATATCGTATTAATTTGTGTTAATCATTGAATTATTAATATTTATTATCAATTCCTCGGCAATTGGGACTATCAATTCGCCTTTTGGGAAACTATATTCTTCACTGTGTATGTCATCATTGAAAACTATTTTGAAAGTACCGACAAAACGTCCTTCCATTTTTGTATCTCTTGGTTTCCAAGAATACCTTAGTTTAACACGTTCTTCACAACCAATAGTATAAGTAATGATTTTGCATTTGGCATTCGATATTACTTTTATACCATTGTTTAGATTGGCCATCGTGAAGTATACATCGGCATTTTGTAAGGCATAATATGCCTTTCTGTAATCATTTCGACCGTCTTGTATTAGTTCCATTTCCAAGTAAGGAAGCGTGGAGTTTTTATTTATATTAAATTCTTGCATCGTTTATATCATCTAATTTCGTAATTCTTTTCTCTTGAAATCAATTATCGCCTTGTTATCATATAGGAAATCACAACCTAATATTCCATCGATTTGCTTTCCCGTCTTTATGAAGACTTCTCTTTTGACATTGTCAATATCAGTTATATAAAAAGTAACCGGTATACTGTCATTCAATAACGTGTTTGTTACAATAACCCCTTTTGAGATTGTACCGCTTATAGTGTTAATGTCAGATGAACTATTCTCGATGAAATTAAAGAAATCCATATGACTTAAATAATAATCATCATCTATTATGGATACATCTGAACCAGTGTCGACTATAAAATTTACGCCTTTCTCATCTATATTATATTTTATGACAGGCATTGTGTTTTCATACACGAAGATATTTCTAAACCTTTTGACATTATCTTTATGACCGCTGTTGTTACAAGAGAATAGAAACAATGACAATAGGATGAAAACTATATGTTTTTTTAAATTCATTTCAATTATAACTCTTTAGAAATAAATATCTTTTTAATTTCTTGAAGTAGATTTTCTTTTTCAGTATATATCGTATCAATATAATTTGTAGGTATATTTTTGGAATTTGAAAAATAAAATAGTTTAATCCCGTTTTCTGTACATAATTTATATTTTTCTTGGTCTCGCTTTATAGTTTCAGCATAAGCCTTTTCACCGCCGTAAAACTTAATTGGCTCAAAATGCTGTTCACCTTGATATTCAATCGCAACTTTTATTGACGGTATAAAAATGTCAATACTTTTTAAACCCAACCATTTAAACTTCTTTTCTCTAATAATTTTACAGTTAATATTATTTTTAATATATTCATATAGACAAGTTTCATTAATGTTTTTTTCTTTTGAACATAATGGACAACCTACACCTGAAAGATGACTGTGTGGTGTTTGCCAAAACTCTCCATGTTCGGGACAGATAATGCAGACTTAATCTTCACTTGTTTTATATTCGACCTTTGAGTAATCGTATTTATTGTTGTGTACTTTGTTAGACCTTTCTACAAATATTTCTTTATTTAGTTTACTATATTGACCACATTTAGGACAGCCGTGCCTAAGAACATCAACGAACTTTTTAGTAAAAATGCCATGAACTTCATTGTTGTCATCGACACAATTACAATAGAATTTTCCTATTCCATTACGATTAGTATATGAGGTACTTATCGTATTAATATTAGGATATTTATTTTTAATTAAGTTAGTAATTTCGTTATACGAATATTTATAACTTTGATGGGAACACATTGGACATTCATGCTTCGCCGAGACATGGGCATTTGGTGTTTGCCAAAACTCTCCATGTTCGGGACAAATGATACAGACCTTAGTACTATTGTTTACATACTTTGCATTACTGTAATCGTACTTGTCTCCGTGTACTTTCTTTGCTTTTTCTATAAATTCTTCTGTCGTTAGTTTTCCACAGCCTCCACATATAGGACAACCGCATCCTCTAAGGTGTGATCTTGGTGTTTGCCAAAACTCTCCGTGTTCGGGACAAATGATACAAACCTTGGTGTTATAATTTACGTACTCGGCTTTTGAATAGTCGTATTTATTTCCATGTACTTTCCTCGCCTTTTCTATAAACTCATTTATACTTAATCTTTTTTCGGCAAGTTTACATAATTTACATCCTTGACCTAACAGATGATTCATTGGAGTTTTCCAAAATTCTCCATGCTCAGGACAGATGATGCATACCTTTACACCTGTGTTATAATATTCAACTTTTGAATAATCGTATTTATTATTATATAATTCATTCGAACTTTTTATAAATTCGTCCTTGCTAATTTTCATTGTTCCGATTTGGTTCTAACCTTCTTAAATAAATAGTAGGTAAATATTTATTTTTATATAAATTAATGAATGTAATGGAGTTAGATAATGACAAGAGAAAGTTATTCCAACAAGTGCGTACAAAATTAGGAGCACCGATTAGAAAAATCCAGCTTACAGATGAACAATTATGTGATTTATTGGAAATCTCAGTCGGAAATTACGCCGAAAGGGTACAGAATTTCATTATAGAGAATAATTGGGCAAACTTATACGGAAAAGATATGACCAATACTGACATTGCATATGCATTATCGGTCAGGACATTAGATATCGCCAAGGATTATAGTCAATATTTCAGCAAAGAAGTAGGTCTCCAACAACGAGGAAAATGGGAACTTAAAAAGGATTTCATTAAACTTGAAGCCGGCAAACAAGTATACGTAGTTCCTGCAGGTCGTGAGATTAACAAGGTAATGTGGGTTACTCCACCTACGACCGATGCCGCATTGTGGGCAAATTACGGAGGCTTCGGGGTTACATTCGGAGGAGGAGTTACAGGACAAATGGGACTTGGCTCTGCGACTGTATTCGGAGGTATGGGGTCGGCATATGGTATGGGGGCAGGATTGTGGGCACTCCCCCTTGCAGATGTGAGTACAATGGCAGCGGATTTATCAGCAAAGCAACAATATTTTAGATGTGATTTAACTTATAAAGTAACCGCAGGACCTAATGGTACGCATCTAATACATCTGATGTCTACACCTGGTAGTAAATTGACTTTCGGTGCAGGAGGAATGAATCAATATTCGCTTCATAATTGTACCGTGTGGTATACATATTACGATGTAAATCCATCCAACGTAGATGAATGCCGTAAGGAAAACAGCGATGTATTACTTACACCAGATCAAGTTCCTTTGGATGAGATGGATTACTCTATGTTAAACTCGCCAACGAAAGTTATAGTAAGACAATTATTGGTAGGAGAAGCAGCAGAAACACTGGGATTAATAAGAGGAACATATAGCGGAAATATCAGTATGATAAGCAATTCTCTTACTTTAGACTACAATATGTATATTAATCTTGGACAGAGAGAGAAAGAAAACGCAATGAGGTCGCTTGATGAACGTTTACAGAGGATGAATCCTTATGAAGTAATGAAACGTCAGGCGGAACTTGTCGACAGTATGATACAGGCAAAGAAGGGTACGCCTTTACCAATTATGGTAATTTAATGTATGGAGCTAAATTTCATAGCTCCATTCTGTATATCATTCTACCACAATCGTATATTCGATATATACCACGTTCATACATAATATTGTGTTCGGTCTTGTTTTTATCAAAGCCTTGTTCAACGAGTTTTCTTTTACAGTATTTTGATTTATTTTCACGTTTGTGACCTATTATATAGGTATAATCGACATCAGTATCTTTAATATGTTTGAAACCATTAGAAACAAAATTATTTTCGCAGTTCCAACGTTTATCGACATAAGATATGATATCTTTTGGTTTAAAGTCTAAAATAAAATGCCTTAATAGTTTTGAAAATCCTCCTATTACGGTTGTATTTAAAATTGTACAAAAATTACACAACTCATATGAATCACCTTTGATATTTTTAAACGACATTATTGCAACGATTTCATTATCATATTTTAAACAATAATTGATAGAAGGAGCAAAAGCATATCCAAGATAATTTTTATATAAGAATTGTTTAACCGAAACCTTATCTAACTTTTGTAGTATGCATTTTCTTGCGTAAATTTTAGAATGATTTTTACGCAATAAATTTCTGATTCTTGATTCAACTACCTCTCTTTTATTTAACCATTCGTCTTCGAATATATGGATTACTCGAATATCTTGTTCCTTACAATAATAAGTTTTCTTAGAATGATAATATTTATCTTTTTTCAATTCACAATGCCAATATAGACCATCGAATTCAAATGCCATCTTTTCATCTGGTATATAAATGTCTAATTCTTGACCATTTTTAAGCTTCAGTTTCTCAGTATTAACATTTAATTCAGATATAAAGTTATCAACCTCTTTTTCTTCTTTGGAAAAGGTACAACGGCACTTAGGACATCCATAACCTTGCAATAAATTGGCAGGCGTTATTTCGAATAATCCATGTTTTCGGCAATTTACCTTTATATGAGTGGAACTATTTTTATATATTAAATCCTCAAAGGTATATTTATCTCCATGTATCTGTATTGCATCTTTTATAAATTCTTCTCTTGTCTTTGAAAGTTTACTTGCCGCCGCAATATTTCCACATTTTGGGCATCCATTCTTTCTGTTTATATGCTGATAAGGGTATTGCCAAAATTCTCCATGTTCGGGACATATGATACAGACCTTAGTATCGTAATCAATGTATTCAGTTTTACTATAATCATATTTATCGCCATGTATCTTATGTGCTTCTTTAATTAATGTCTCTGTCGTCATAAAAGAATTATGTCCACATTTGGGGCAACCTTGTCCACTTAGATGCTTAGATGGAGTTTGTTCAAATATTCCATGTATAGGACATCCTATTTTAACTTTTGTCATTGCATTAATATATTCAACTTGTTCATATTTATATCGTTCTTTATGTATTATTTTAGCTTTTTTAATAAATTCATTTGCATTAGATTTTACTTTATTGGCATTAGATATTTGTGAACATTGACGACAACCGCATCCATTAAACAAAGATTTAGGTGTTATATAAAAGTCATTATGTGTAGGACAAATTAATTTAATCTTTGTCCCTATGTTAATATAATTAATATCTTCAACTCCCCCATACTTTTCTCCATGTATTTCCTTGATTCTTTTTACGACTTCGTCTTTAGTTAATTTCATAATACTGTAATTTACATCATACAAATTTCATTCTCATATCTCTTCTGGCAAGCATTGATTCTACATCATCAATATATTCTCCGAAATGTATTACGATGCGTCCGTCTTCGGGGTATTCTTCAGCTTCATCCAAGTTTTCGTATGCCAAGGCTATGATTCTGTCTTTGCAATCCATCATTGAGGTACAACAAGAATACTGTGCTAAATCTAACTTTATATCCGTCTTTAATTGTTTGATATATTCATATTGACTACTATCAGGTTTCAAAATTTCGGGATTAATATTGCAACTTGGCTTTTCATCCCATCCTTCCGAGAAAGTGTCCTCATCATTTTCAGATAATAAGAAATGATATACATTCTTATTGTCTGAATCTTTGCCTATGTCAAGTATATATACAACTTTTAGATTAGTTTCATCCACATCGTCTTTGAAAATCTCATCACTCATTTAATAAATTGTCTAATTTGTTTATTCTTACATATATCTCACCACAGGCAATTGCGTCTTCTAATGCGTTATGGTGATGCTTTAGATTATAATTTAAGGCTTCACACGTTTTATCAAGAGAATGACCTTTAATCCAAGTTAGTTTTTCTCGACTTAAATCCAAGGTATCGATATATTCATAATCAGTTTTTGTGCCATAGGCTTCACCATACGCAGTTATGCAGCCTCTTTCAAAAGAAGCACTATGGGCGACCAAAGGACTATCTTTGATGTATTTTTCATTAATCATTGGCCATATGTCCGAAAACGAAGGACTATCCTTTACGTCTCTATAATGCAAGCCATGAATCTTATAGCAATGATAGTTTTCAGCTTTTGATGGTGGGCATACCAAGCTATAATAGGTATCAGTCATTACACCGTTCTCGAAAACGGCTATTCCTACACTGCATATAGTGGCTCTCCAACTATCCATTGTTTCAAAGTCAATCGCAACAAAACGTTTTGGTAGTGTATTAGGTCTAATTTTTTTATATTCCATATTATTTATTAGCTTCGGATTTAATTATTGTATCCATCATATTCTTTTTGTTTATCACCGTATCATACATATGTTTCGATATTGAATCATTGAACAATTGATATACACACGTTACGTCCTTTTTCTGTGTGAGACGATAAATTCTATCCTCTATTTGTGCGTTGTCGGCAGCTACCCAAGAATAACTATTAAACACCATTTTATTGGCGACTACCAAGTTAAGTCCTACACCAGCAGCGATTATTTGCCCTATGAATACCTTAACGTTATCGTCGTTATTGAACGATTGTTCTGCCTTGTCCTTCGCCTTTGATGTCATCTTTCCATCATATACGACGCATTTCTTTTTGTAGTACTTCTTGAACATCTCGATTTCCTCAGTAAATGTACAAGCAATAATGACTTTACCTCCTTCTTCAAGCATTTCATCGACTAACTTTATCGTATTCTCAACCATTTGTTTAGCTAAATATTGCCTTACTAGTATTCCTTCGACAAGTTGTCTGTATTGTTCGCTATTATCGTTTCCTTGTTCAGCCTGTGCCTCTACATACTCTTTCCATAGGCGTTCATATTCTATTCTTTGTGCCTCATTTAAATCGTATGTCTTTGTGATTATGTTTTTGTCCACCATATCGGTCATTTCAGATAACAGACGACGTATGTATAGATGCTTTATCTTTTCTCTCAACTCCTCAAGATTAGATGCTCCGCTAAACGTCGTCACTTCTCTGCCTGTCTTTAGATGAAACGTCTTTGCATCGCAGTATCTTTTTATAAAATAACGATAGTCTCTTGTTATTGGGGCATCTATTAGTTTTAAGATATAATATAAATTAATTGGTTTATTCGTAAGAGGTGTACCTGTAAGTAAGAATACATAATTTGGATTTGCCCTCTTCAAGAAATCATATATAACCTTATACCTCGTTGAGGAATTATTCGACAGTTTTTGTGCTTCATCGATAATTACACAATCGAATTTATTTAAGAACAACGGACTATTCTCCAAGCATTCCTTTATTACGTCTTTTCTGATGGATTTCTTTTTCTTTTCGACCATTTTTCCATCTTTAGCCTTAACCATTACAGGTTTTCTTATCTCCTCACGGTCTCCATTTTCGTTATATACATATTCAGTCTCATAAACAGTTTCGAGAGGTAAATCATAATAATTATCTAATATATCATAATTTGTTATTATATATTTTTTATCTGTTATCTCGTCTTTTGAACCTTGTATTATTTGAATATCATTTTCATCATTGTATAATGACAACTCTCTTTTCCAATTAGTCTTCAAAGACGCAGTCGTAATTATTAATATTTTCTTTGAACCGCTTGCCATAGCAGCAACGATTGACTGAACTGTCTTCCCACTTCCCATTCCGTCCGCCATGATGCATTTGCGATTTGCCAACAAGAACTTGACCCCCTCCTTTTGAAGTTTTTTCAGTTTTCTGCCATCCTTTGCAATATTATCATAATAATCAAAATCGACTTCTATCGTACTACTATCGACAGTTTCCAATGGAGTTAGTATATTGTTCTTGTTCACATATGTCAATACAGGTGGAACACTTTGTCTGTATTGGATATAACAATGGAAACTATTCCCCATCTCGCCGACGACAGTCGAAATTCTTATTTTTTCGGGATTAAATCCTATCAAGAATTTTTCATTCAATTTTTGACCAAAGTCAGTGCTTATTTTTACAGTTTTATTCAATTCATAAGGAATAAAATCCTCGTTGTTTATAATGTATTCGATATCGAAGTCACTAAGTGAATAGTGACCTTTAATGACCTTGTATTGCAGGTACTTCAAGTAATTGCTTTGTCCATTATATATTTTGATTATTTCATATGCTTTATCTACCGCATTGGTTTTCATTCACAAGTTTTCATATTTTTGGTAAATATACTACTTAATTTCCTAAAATGATAATTATTAGTAAAGAATTTAATAATTTTTAATGAATGGTACATATAATCCGATAGGAAGGAATAGTATGTTTTATTCCGAGGAAGATTTTCAGATGGAAAGTGGTCTTGTAGAAGATTATTTCGAGGAAGACCTTAATCAGACTATCATACTATATGAGGTGGACAGAAAACGAACAAATGTCAACACAACATACAAAGAAGTGGATGAAGCTCATGGGGGTGTAAGATTTAAATCTCCAAGGGAAATACCTTGTATGTTTGAGATTAAAGAATCCGAGGTAAAGTCTTACGATAATAAAACTGCGAACGGCATATATTCAGTCAGTGGTAATTTTGAAGGTATAATATTATGCCGTACACTTGAAAAATATCATTGTGACATTAAGAGGGGCGACTACATAGCTGTCCAAATTGATACCAATAGGAAGTCATACTTTGTCGTGACTAACGATGGTAAAATTAATACAGCAAATGCGAATTACATTGGAGCATATAAGACTGCCTACAGAAAAATAGAGGCAACAGCCACTACGATAGATGAATTTAATGGAAAATAAAACGATATGGATAAGCAACCTAAAAAATATATACAACCTATAAGGTATTCCGATATACCTTTCGGTAATGAAGTGAGAAAGTCTTATCAAAAGACAATATTGGATAAATCGCCTATAATACCTAAGCCCTTAGAATATGAGGACATTGACAATGCTTTTTTTGATTTTGTTGAAAACACGGTCGAGATAATCGTTAATGGGAAGAAGATACCAACATTTACCCTTTATAGCAGTCAACGTTTCTCCGAGTATTCTCAAACGTGGAATCATTCAGACGAAGACAACAATGTTTTAATGAATTTCAAGACTGTAAGTAGGGATAATAATCCGACATCGGGCGATAACCAAGGAGGACTTTGGAATATCCCCGGTGAAAGAAAATATACACTATTGCAACGAACTGTGTTGGATGACAATGGAAATGAAAGCTACGAGGTGTATTCGATGAAACAACCTTATTCAGTGGATTTGTCATATAGGGTGAATTTTGTTACAAATACATTTGAAAGCATTAATTTATTCAACCAAAAGATAAATGAGTTATTTAAATCACGACAATGTTACATAAGACCTAACGGACATTATATCCCTATGGTAATTGATCAAATCGATGATGAGAGTACTTACAGTATCGAAGACCGTAAGTTTTATGTGCAGTCTGTTTCGATAAAGGTTATGGCTTATATAATTCATGAAGACGATTTTCAAGTTGAAAGGTTTCCTAAAAGAATAATTTTGATGACTGAAGGCGAAAAGTCTAAGAAGCCTAAGATATCAATCGAGGAATATGAAACTGACGATTTTGAATATACCAACATTGATATGACTATTGATTTCAAGAATGGAATAGACAAAGCCAACTTTACGTCTGATACGGATTTTGTCGTCGAGAATATAAAAACTGACAATGTTAGAAATCTGAGAATATTCATAAATGGAACTATGATATACCATAAGGATGGTTTTAAGATAAAAAATGAGGATGAAGTGAAAATAAAGTTGTTCGTAGTTGACATTTTTAAGAATTCGGTAGTATATTTGCATGGGTATAATCCAAATAAAACCTATGAAGTCTCGGATGTACCTGAGAAAGTATATGATGAAAAAGAAAAATTTGAAGAAATAAAAATAGATTAATTTTTCTCATGTATACTAGATCAATATATTTTATAATTTTTAATTATTTTTATATATAATATTAAAAAATAAATAATATACTAGTATACATGAATGAAGGTAAAAATTTCTGACATACTTGAATTTTCAAAAATTATTGATTCAATTGATGGGGATATAGACTTAACTATCTCAGATACGTTTGAAATACGTAAATTTCAAAAAAATATGAAAGATGTATATTCATTCTTGGACGAAATTGGTAATACGATAAGTAATGAACAATTCAATTTCATCTGTAACGAGACAATATTCTTCAATACACCGAATATTTCAGTCTCTGACCTTGTTGATAAATATGGTTTAAAATTAACACAAAAACAAAAAGATACACTTCATCATTTTTTACCAAAGTAAATATTATCAAAAACGAATTTTACGGTTTGTAAGTGATATTTATTATTAAGTGAAAAATAAAGAATATATTATTCAGAATAATGGCAAATACAAGTAATAATAATGCAAGACAAACTCATGTATCACCTGGTATTTATACCAAGGAGGTAGATTTGTCTTATGCGTCAAAATCGTTGGGTATTACTACTCTCGGTGTTGTTGGTGAAACAGTGAAAGGTCCTGCCTTTCAACCTATTTTGATAGAGAATTGGAGACAGTTCCAAACTTATTTCGGAGGAACAAACACCACTAAATTCAAAGGCAGTCAATACCCAAAATACGAGCTTCCTTATATCGCAAAAACTTATTTGGAGCAATCTCAACAACTTCAAGTGTGTAGGGTATTAGGACTTTCAGGTACTAATGCCGGTCCTGCTTGGGTCATTAGTGCATATTCTTCAACTCCTGATAGCACTTCATTAGGCTACAAGAAAGAAAAACCAGTAGTAATTGCAGTATTACGTTCAAGAGGTGAACATAAGAAAGCTGCCTTCGTTAAAGCCGCTAATAAGGAACAAGGTATCTGTGAAGACGTTTATGAATATGATAAGTTAATTTACTATGCAAAATCGGTTAGTTTGAAAGCTTCCAAAACATTATCGCTAAGTGATGATTGCAATCCTGGTTATAGTACGGTGACAGGCGATTTCACTGTTAATGCAATCAATTACGGTACTTTTACCATTGAAGTAACTACTAACGAAGATGTAACAAAGAACTATGCTGTAACTCTCAATCCAAATGAGAAAAATTATATTCTTAACGTATTGGGAACCGATCCTGAAGACGGTGAAGCCGAATTGTATGTGGAAGAGTTATATGACGTTGCGTTAAAACAGTTAATTGAACGTGGAGAAATCGACGCTATTAAACAAGAAATTGATTCATATAAGCCAGTAAGGATTATACCTTCACACGAGGCTGTTAACGACTTATTGGTAGAGGATGAGAGTATGTTGCGTCGTAAAGATGTAGGCAAACGTTATCTTTATAGCAAGAGTGAGTCTGTGAATAATGAAGACGGAAAGCCTTTGAAAATCCATACATCAAGTGATAAGGGTAAGACTTGGGTCGCTGCTGATGGTGTTGCTGGACACATTTATACAGTTGTTGCTTTCACAAAGTCTGATGGTACAAGAGATTATTACTATGGAGAGTATACGGGTGACAATGGAAAGAATTTCAAGACCGAATTATTGACTACTCCAACCGTTGAGAATGAAGTATGCAGTGAAGCTGTTAATGTACTTTCCGATGGTATGACATATATTCTTGACACCGATGATGTGTATCCAATTACTCTTGATATGAACAATTACAAGGAACAGTATCGTTATGCAACTACACCTTGGGTCGTATCAGAAATGAAGGGTTCTGCCGAACACGTAGAGTTGTCTAAGTTGTTTAGGTTTAATACTATTTCGGATGGTAATGCTTCCAATACTGAGGTAAAGGTATCAATCGAAAATATTGATCCTACAAACGGTACATTTGATGTCTTAGTACGTAGTTTCTATGATACTGATAATGCCCCTGTGGTACTTGAGAGATACAAAGGTTGTGACCTTATTCCTGGGTCACAGAATTATATAGCATACAAGATTGGCTCGACAGACGAGAGTTATGAGACACGTTCAAATTACATTACGGTCGAGGTTAATGAGAACGAACGAACAAAGAACTCAATTCCTGCCGGTTTCTTAGGTTATCCTGTTAGAAATTACGGTGGACGTTGCGTCGTAGGTGACGGCGTTGCCCCAAAACTTGCAAATCCATACGTTGAATACAATACTAATGTAGATGACGATGTACGTATCACGAGACAATATTTTGGTTTGTCTGATATCGTGGGAATTGATGCTGACGTGTTCTCATACAAAGGTGCTGAGGCTTACAATGGTTTACCACAAGGTTTGACACCTTCATTCCACTTGGATTCGAGAATTTTGAACGGTACTCCTAATGAAAACGGTGAGGTTACAGAGGATAACGTTACCCAAACTGTAAGCGTAGACGGTATCACAGGCTATCAGTGGGTAACAGTTGGTAAAGGCAACACTACTGAATTTGGTACTGAACCACGTATAGGTGACGAAGAGACAATGATGAATACCATCTATGAGGATAAACGTTATCGTAAGTTCACAATGGCATTCTACGGTGGCTTTGATGGATGGGACTATTATCGTTCTTCACGTAGTAATACCGATGACTTCATTTATCGTAAGTATCGTGGTAATTTGGATACTACAAGTGGTCATGGCGCAAGTTTTGATGTAATTAAGGATCCTGAGAATTATGGTTTCGATGCTACCGAGAAAGTGATTACATCCGACTGGTATGCATACTTGTCAGCTATTAGACAGTTTGCTAATCCAAGTACCATCGACATTAATGTGTTGGCAACACCAGGTATTGATTATGTAAATAACAAGATGCTTGTTGATGAGGTAATTGATATGGTTGAGAATGAACGTGCCGATTGTGTTTACGTTGTTACTACACCTGATAAGCCATTTGGTGCTTCTGATAGTGAGAGCGAGATGTATACACCTGTGGATGCAGTGGATAACCTCGATGATAGCGATATTGACAGTAACTACGCTTGTACTTATTATCCTTGGGTTAAGACATTCGATGCTGACAATAACCAATACATTTATTTGCCACCAACAAAGGATGTCGTTAAGAACTTTGCATACACTGACAATACGGCATATCCTTGGTTCCCTGCCGCTGGTTATTCAAGAGGTCAAATTTCTGGCGTAAATCCAAAGAAAGTACTTAAGCTATCCGAACAAGATGAATTATATAGCGGACGTATTAATTTTATCAATAAGTTTGCAAGCGAGGGTATGCGTATTTGGGGTGATAAGAATTTACAGGTTGCTGAAAGCCAAATGAACAGAATTTCCAAGAGAAGACTGCTGGTAAGGATTAGAAAACTCCTTTCAATTGCTTGTATAGGACTTGTATTCGACCCTAATGATAATACAACTGCCAAGTCATTCAGAAGTGCCGTAGAGCCTATTTTGGATGACATTAGAAGCAAGAGAGGATTGACTGATTATCGTTTGGAAATTGATGATAGCCAAGAGGCAAGGGATAGACTTGAACTTCCTGCCAAGATTTATTTGAAATTACAGCCAAATCTCGAATACATCGATATTAGTTTTGTCATAACTCCTAGCGGCAGTAATTTTGATGAAATATAATCAACTGATAAAAGGTAATTAATAAAAATTACCTTTTATTTTTTTTTTTGTTAAATTTATCTAAATAATTTTGTTTAATTAAAAAATAATAGTAATTTTGCATTTCATGAAAATATGCATTAAAATGAGAAAATTAGGAAACAACCAATATGAACATATAACACGGGACGAAATAATACGAAGATTCAATGAAGTACATAAAGGAAGGTACATTTATGATAATGTAGAATATCAGTCAATGAACAAAGAGGTTGAAATTATATGTCCTAAGCACGGTATATTTAAACAGGTACCACAAAATCATCTAAAAGGTCAAGGCTGCCCATTGTGTGCTAAAGAAAAAAGGAACAAAAAAGAACGAGAAAAAGGATTACAAAAATTAATAGACGAAGGAAGTAAAAGGTTTAATAATAAATTTATATATGATGAAGTTAAATATATTAATAATAAAACTAATGTAACAATAATATGTCCTATACATGGTAGAATACAAATGACTCCTTATTATCATTTACATAGTGAATTTGGTTGTAAACAATGCGCATTGGATGATATAGGAAGAAAACGAGTAAATAGATATAAAATAACATTTCTGAATAAGGCAAACGATTTACATAATAATAAATATAAATATTGTCTTGATGACTATAATGGGGTTGATTGTAAGATGAAAATAACGTGCCCAATACATGGAATGTTTATACAAACGATACATGACCACCTACAGGGTTGTGGCTGTCCTAAATGTAGTGTTAAACTATCCAAGGCAGAGGACGAAATTGCTGAAGCAATTAAAAATTTTGGAAACACTGATTTAATTCGAAGAGATAGAAACATATTAAGGCCAAAAGAACTCGACATCTATATACCGTCAAAGAAAATCGCAATAGAATATGATGGACTTATATGGCATAGTGAGAAGTTTAAAGATAAGGCGTTTAACTATCATTTAGATAAGACTGAAAAATGTGCCGAGAAGGGTGTTCGTCTAATCCACATATTCGAGGATGAGTGGCTTGAGAAGCCACAAATCATCAAGTCGATGCTCAGTAATATCCTCGGGAAGACAAGCGGCCGTCTGTACGCACGTCAGTGCGAGGTACGTGACGTTGATTCAAGGACTGCGATGCAGTTCCTTGATGATAATCACATACAGGGACGTTGCAAGGCAAAGTACCATTACGGACTTTATTATAACGGAGAACTCGTTTCGTTAATGACATTAGGAAAGACCCGTCAGCAGAGGAAGTACAACGAGAACTACGACAACACGTGGGAGTTGTTGCGTTTCTGCAACAAGTTGGACACGTCGGTCGTCGGTGGGGCAAGCAAGTTGCTCAAACATTTCATTAGTGAGGTAAAACCTCACCGAATCGTGACCTACGCTGACAAGCGTTGGAGTGTCGGCAACCTGTACGAGAGGTTGGGCTTCGCCCACACGCACGACAGCAAGCCGAATTACTTCTACGTGGTGGGTCAACACCGTGAGAATCGTTTCAAGTACCGCAAGGGTGAGCTTGTAAAGCAAGGGTACGATTCAGTCAAGTCCGAACACGAGATAATGCTTGAACGTGGAATACCGAGGATATATGATTGCGGAACGATGGTGTTCGAAATGAAACTATAATTTCTCGTTAGTCTGACTATTTATTTATAAGTTAAATTTTGTATACAAATGAAAAATAAGAATAGAGAAGCAATAAATGAAATGAAATTAATGTTGGATGAAAATAAAAGTCTAACGTTAGAGAATTTTGTAATGCCTCATACGGAGAATGAGGAAGAAGATTTCGGTGGAGGAAATGATGAAGGAAGCTTTGGTGAAGAGACACCCGTAAATAACGATGTTGACAAGGCAGAGGATAATAATTCCGACGATATAACTGGTATCGAGAAAGAACTCACTCAGATAAGAAAAATTGCCCTAAGTGTAATAAATAGATTGGCAGATAGACCAACTTGTCCTCAATATGACACGATGAAAAAGATATGGAATATGGTAGATAAAGCCATTGAACAGCCACAGACGGGTAACAAACCTGTTGAATAATATAACAAAGGAAGTCAAGACAATATGGCTTCCTTTAATTCTTTTAATGATGTTATAGTATTGTAACGGTATTCTAAATTATTATGAGCAAAATACAGTAGTTTAATATTATGTTCTCTACATAGACGATACTTCAAGTCGTCTCTACGTTCAATTATTAATAGATTATTTTCACCTCCGAAAAAGTCAATTGGCTTGAAATGCTGTATTCCTTGACATTCGATTGCGGTATTTAAGTTAGGGAGATAAAAATCCAAAAATAGATTGTTTTTATCTTTTAACCAATCGAACGTTTTTTCCTGAATGAAATCAATATTGTTATTAATTAGAAATAGTCTAACTTCTTCTTCCAAATGACTTTGATTACAAATAGGGCAACCGGAATGCCTATTCAAGAAGTTATCCAATAATACTTTGAAATCTCCGTGAACAGGACAAGTCACTGTAATTTTTCCGTCATCATCTCTATTTTCCATAATGTCTTTGTCGTAAATATACGCACCTTTACCGAATGTGTCTTCAGCCCTTTTTATAAAGGCATTGTAGCTCATTCTTTGTTTAAGACCACCTTTTTTATAACGGCATAAATCACATCCTTGCCCTTTCCTTAAACTATAGTAGTTTAAGTTTCTAATTCCGTGTATGGGGCAAATGACCTTAATTCTATATCTTTCATCGTGCTCCGAAAACTTTGTTATACTAAAGTCTAGATCCTTGTGAATTTTTGATAACTCAGACTTTACTTCATTGTCTTTCTTTGAAGAACCGTTGCAATATGGGCATATGCATCCTTCCATGAAATGTGAAGGTCTCATTTTGAATTCTCCATGTTTCTTGCATTTTATAATGATTCTTCCCTTTTCATCCTTTGTGCCGACATCAAGTTCTGAGAAATCATAGTTTTCGATATCATCGTGAGTTAATTTAGATTTTTGGATAAATTTTTCATTTGTTAGTTTTCTTGTCTCTATATTCCTAAGAAAGCCGCATTTTCGACACCCACGTTTGAGATGAATATGATTCCAATATGTCTGATAAAAATCTCCGTGTTCAGGACAAATTATATGTAATTTTTCATTTACATTGTTAATATCTGTAATATTATCGTAGTTATATCTATCTCCGTGAATTTTAATCGCATTTCTTAAAATAGTATCTTTGTCAATCATTAGAATAAAAGTTATTTAATTCGTACTTTAAAATTCTTTTTTATGTTTTTCATTTTCTTCTCAAGTCTTTGAATTCGTTTTGAAAACATTTTAACCATCGTGTTATATGTGTATCCACAAATACGATAGTTATTAACATCCTTATTAAACGAGAATTTATCAGTTATAAATCGAGAATATTTCAAGTTCTTCAATATGGAATACAATTCAGATACTTTTTATAGTGTCTTTAGTTATTGTTTTCATAATAATTTTTTGTCTGATTTTAAATTATATAATGTTTCTCTTAAATTTTCTAATGTTTTAATAATCGAAAAATTACCTTCATAATTATCGCCGTTACTGAAATAAATAACGTCGATGTCATGTTCACGGCATAGTCTGTGTTTAGTCTCATCTCGTTTGATGGTTTTAACAAAAGATTCCTCACCTCCGAAAAAGTCAATTGGTTTGAAATGCTGTATTCCTTGACATTCAATAGCAATATTATATTCTGATAGATAGAAATCTAAATACAGATGGTTTTTATATTTAAGCCAACTAAAGGTTTTTTGTTGCTCAAAATCAATATTCTCTTTCGATAAGAAATCTTTTATCTGTTCTTCAAGCTTACTTGTCTGGCATTTCTTACAACCGTAACCTTGTAAATGAGATTGTGCTATCTGTTCGAAGTCTCCATGTATAGGGCAAGTCACTGTTATTCTATTATGTAAATTACCATTTAATTCTGTTTTATTATATATGTATTTATCCTTATGTATTTCTTTAAAACGTTTAATTAATGCCTCATCGTTGTAAGATAGACTTTTTGACCTTTTTATTATTCCGCACTTAGGGCAGCCTTGACCTATTCGATGTTTTGATGGTGTAATTTTAAATTCTCCGTGTATAGGACAGATTACCGTAGCTTTTTCGTACATTTTATTATAAATGAAACTTGAATAATCGTATTTATTTCCGTGGATTTCACGAAATTCACTTATGACGTCTTCCGTTGTTAAGTGTATACCACTACATTTAGGGCAGCCTTGACCTTGTAAATGATTCAATGGTGACATTTTAAAAACACCATGTTTCTTACATATGATGTCAACTTTGGTATCCATATTTTTATAATTAACTCTCGAATAATCATATACGTTTCCGTGTTTTTCGTTAAAACGTTTGATAACTTCGTCTTGTGACAATGACAATTTTTTGTTTTTCCTCAGATTACCGCACTTAGGACACCCATAACCACGCAGATAATCGGCGGGTCTGACGTAAAATTCACCATGTTCGGGACAGATAACACATATCTTCGTTTGAGAATTAATATAGACAACCTTGTCGTGTACATATCGTTCACCATATAGTTTAATGGCTTTCTCTATGAATATTTCCTTGGTATATTTTCTCATATAAATTTTTTCATTAAAAATTAATAAACAAAGATAATACTATTTATTAAAATATACAAAATTGGATTATTGTAAAAATCGTTAATAATAGATATTTATAATAAAATAATAAGAATTTTAAATAGTTTTAAGACATGGGAGATTTACTTTTGAATATGCCTCTTGAATATGAGCCACTTCGCAAGAACCGATTTTTGCTTCGTTTCCCTTCCGATCTAGGCATTCAAGAGTGGTGGGTGTCAAATGCATCAAGACCTACGATTACAATGGGAGAAACCGAGATACCTTTCTTGAATACATCAACTTGGGTTGTCGGCCGTTATATTTGGGAACAGATTAATGTCACCTTACGTGACCCTATTGGTCCAAGTGCGTCACAGGCAATCATGGAATGGGTACGTTTGTCTTCTGAAAGTGTAACTGGTAGACAAGGTTATGCTGTAGCTTATAAGAGAGATTTGGTGCTTGAAATGCTCGATCCAACAGGATGTGCTGTTAGTCAATGGATAATTAAGAATGCCTTTATTGTCAGTGCTGCTGGCGGTGACTTGTCATATGATGACGATTCATTGGCAACTTGGGAGTTGACCATCAGACCTGACTATTGCATATTGAGTTACTAATAAATGACATTCTTGATGACTATATAAATGTGAGATAGATTTCTATAATTTGTCTCACATTTTGTTTTTAAATCAAAACTTTGTAGTATATTTGCGTCGCAATAGTAAATTGATAAAAGATGCCAAAGATATATACGACAGAAAGCATAACAGAAAGATTTAAATTAAAGAACAGACAAGGTTTCGATTATTCCAAGGTCGATTACAAAGGAATGGGTATTCCTGTAACAGTAATTTGTCCTATCCACGGAGATATAGAGTTGACTCCCTCTCAGATATTAAGAAACGTTGGTTGCCCTATATGTACAAATGATAAGTTAACACAACTTAGGACAAATAAAAATGATTTCATAAGAGATGCCATTAGTATGCATCAAGACAAGTATGATTATTCAAAGGTGGAATATAAAGGAGTAATAGAGAAAGTCTGTATCATTTGTCCCGAACACGGTGAGTTTTGGCAATCACCACGTATACATTTAAGGGGTTGTGGTTGTCCTATATGCGGCTCGGTAAAACAAAACGATGCGACAAGACTAACTAAAAATGATTTCATACGAAAGGCGAGAGAAATCCATGGATACAAATACGATTACTCAAAAGTAAACTATATCAATAATTTAACTAAGATTTGTATAATCTGCCCTAAACACGGAGAGTTTTGGCAAACACCAAATAAGCATTTATTAGGTCAAGGATGTCCTATATGTGGAGGAACTAAAAGATTAACAACGGAAGAATTCATTAGAAAGGCGAGAGAAATCCATGGAGATAAATACGACTATACAAAAGTAGACTACATAAATAATTCGGTCAAGGTTTGTATCATTTGTCCTGAACATGGAGAATTTTGGCAAACGCCGCATAATCATCTGATAGGGCATGGTTGCCCTAAATGCAAGAACAAAAAGATTTCAAATTCAGAGACGAAAACTACCGAAAAGTTTATATTAGAAGCGAGAGAAATCCATGGAGATAAATACGATTATTCGAGAACGAAATATCTAAGTGCCAAAGATAAAATCCTCATAATATGTCCCGAACACGGAGAGTTTTGGCAAGAGGCAAGTTCGCATCTAAGTGGTTGTGGCTGCCCAAAGTGTAACCATATAATTAGCAAAGCCGAAATGGAGATAACAGACTTCATTAAGAGTAGCCACGAAATAGAGGTAATTACGAATAACCGCAATATGCTTACGGGACATAAGGAGTTGGATATTTACATCCCTTCATTGAAAATTGCATTCGAATACGATGGAATGGTATGGCATAGTGATAGGTTTAAGATAGATTCAAATTATCATCTTAATAAGACGGAAGAATGCTTGAAACAAGGAATAAAATTATATCATATATTTGAATATGAATGGATGAATAAACGAGAAATCGTAAAACGTAAAATAGAACGGATATTGGGTATTTTCGATATCGAAAACAATGTATTAAACAAATGTAATGTTATGGAGATAAATGAAGAAATGGCCAAGAATTTTAATGAGACAAACAATTTGCAAGGACATTTCGCCTCTTCGTTGTACATAGGTGGATTCTATAATAGCAAGTTAGTATCCGTGATGGCATTATTAAGAGAGAATAATAATGAATGGAGAATAACAAGACTCAGTTGCAATACAAATAATTACGTTGTTTTTAAAAAGTCAATGAATTATTTCATAAATAAATACAAACCGCACAAAATAGAAGCATTCGACGACAGGAGATGGGTTGCTGAACAAACTGATAGCTTATATAATAGATTGGGCTTCGATTTTGCGGATGTAATTTCACCTGATTATGGTTACACGAGAGGACAGAATGATTACATAACAAAGACTTTCTTCGAAAAAGATAAACTGATTAAACAATATAGTAAAATGCACGAACTTACTGATGATATGACAGTGGATGAAATGATCAGAAAACTTGGTTATTATCGCATATACGACTGTGGACAATATAAATACGTGTGGAAACGGTAATTTATTATATATCTGATGATATTTATAATTAATTACAAGTATCAGTTATAAATATGAACAGAATGAATAAAATAGACGAAAGTAAATTACGTCAGATAATCAAGGAGAGCGTCAAGAAGGTAATTTCCGAACTCGATTGGAAAACATATGCGAATGCCGCCAATAAGTCATTGGAAAGAGGTAATACTTCCTATTGGAAAAATAAAGGCGAAAGCCCCAATGGTGCGATAGGAAAGGCAGTCGATGCAAGAAATAGGTCACAACGTTTCGGCAATGCAGCAAAGGATGCCTTTAATAGGGACTACGGTTATAAGAATGGTGATATGTGGGATGATGATTTCGCCGACGTAAGGTTAGGAGGTGACTTTGATGCAAGCGAGGAATTCGGTCCTCACGTTGTAGGCCGAAAGGATAAAGGTTATGGAAATCCTGCGAAGTTTGAACACGGATGGGACGACAACAAAATGACCCATAGTACACCAGAGGATTTCTTCGGAGATAACGGTGATGCCGCACAGTCATACAGAAATGCTGATGCTGAGGTGAAGAATTACAAGAAAGGAAATTATCGTTATGACAAAGGCGATGGATGGAAATTAAAATAAAGCCGATAGTAAGTAATTCCGAATAACACATTCCACATAGTTATTGTCAACTATGTGGAATTTTTATATAAAAGATGAAGCAACCAATAAAAGGAAATAAATCTAACAACAAGAAGAATAGGAAAAAGAAAACGGTTAAAAAGCCTTATAGCCCATTCAATTCACGTTATAAGAAAAAAGGTAATCAAAAGTATGGTACCTCTAAGTTGGAAAGAGATTTCGCAAGGGATTTCTTGGAGAAGAACGGTATAAAGTTTATATATGAATACTGTGCATCTGACATATCTCGCTATTACGATTTCGCCATAGCCTCTTATCCCGAAGTCGATTATGAAATGGAAGTTAAAGATGGTATAAAATGTGTCAAGCAAGAAGGACAGTATTTTCCAATATCTTTTATGATAGAGGTTGATGGTGGATATTTTCATGGAGACCCAAGAGTTGTGAAAGAGGGAAAGTTGAACCCTATGCAGAAACATAATAAATTCGTTGACAGTCTAAAAGATAAATGGTGTGGTATACATTGTATACCATTGTTGAGAATATGGGAATACGATATTAGAAATAATCCCGATTATGTTCTTGAACAGATAAATAACTATATCGACATTGGTTACAAGAAGAAAAAGAAGGAAGAATGGAGAAAGAAACCTCATTGATTTGAAAAGTAGGAATAATTAAGTTATATTAAATTTAGATTAAACTATTTGTATTATAAGGATGAAAGCTAAATTCTTTATTCCATATGCCCAAGGCGATTGTGTCAGAGGATTTAGGTACGGTCGAGAAATAAAAGCCAAGGAATATGCAAAGATGGAATTGGATGAATACAACACGCATAAGAGGGGCGTTGACCAAATGGTTACTACAAGTATGGGATGTAATATGGCAATAAACCCTTTTAAGAAAAGAAAGATAGATTATAACAAACAGAAATATCAATTCCATGAGTGTAACTGTCGCCTATTGAACATAGAAGGACAGGATGAGACATTGTCTGAATTAGACAGAATGTATCGCACCAAGGAGAAATTTGTCGAGATAGTTCAGTTGAATACCGAGGAATACCTCAATAATCCTGATATGGAGACTGATTTGAATATGTGGATAAACGAAAGTAAGAAAGTCACGGGTTGTAAGAAGCTAAGTGATGAAGAAGCGATATTTTATCTGCCGAAGAAAGATTTCAAAATATACATTGATGAGGATAAGTCAACGGCAGTTCTGAAAGATTGCAAATTTCTGAAACGAATGGGAGGAAAAAATTCTTTTGCCATAATGGTTGATAAAATAATCTTTATCAACAGTTAAATAAAATCTAATTCTTAATATAATATGTCAATGACGCCAGATGAAATTAAAGAACAAAAACGATTAAAACAAATCAAGATACTCAAGGCATCCAATGAAATGTTGAAACAAGCCAGGGAAAGTATGATGGAACAGACCAAGCTTAGTGGTCTGGAAAAAGAGGAACGTTTGAAGGAATTTGATAAAGCAATTAATGAGAATTACCTTAAGGGTAGCAATTTATTGAACAGCAGCAAGAGAGAAATTGAAAATGCCGAATATGACGAGGTAAGTGACGAGGAGAAGAAAAAATATGAGGAGTATTTGAAAAAGAAAGGTGTCACTGACGATGAGTTGCACGAAAAGGAATTGGCTACTGCGAGTATGGGGTCTTCGGAAGAACCAAATAATCATACCATCGAGAAAAAGAAACGCCGTCGTAATCGAAAGAACGATGATAACGATGGAATCCAAAGGGTCAAGGACGAAGAGGAGCTGATGAAGAAAAGTATGGTGAAGTCTGATGACGACATCCAAAAAGTGATTTCAATTCACGATAAGGAAGACCTTGAGAGAATTGAGAAAAAAGCATCTAGGAAAAAGGTAAAGACCAAGGAAGAAACCGAACCTAAGACGGTTGACATAAAGGTCGAGGAAAAACGTATCGAAAAAAATGAAAACGTCGATTATACTTTCGATTTTTCACAGATACCTGACTATGTACAGTATGACGTTATTCCATTGCCTTCGAATGGAGAGTGCTACCCACATCACATAGGAAGAATACCAGTTGCTTATTTGACTGCCTATGATGAAAACATTGTTTCTTCACCTAATATGTATCGTGATGGAAAAGTCATCGATGTGATTCTCGAAAGAAAAATTTTGGATAAGAGAATTAAACCAAGTGAGTTGTGTCAAGGCGACAGGGATGCAATCATCCTGTGGTTAAGAGCAACTGGTTACGGAAATATGATGCCAGTGTCAGCGACTAATCCTGAAACAGGAAAACAATACAACCTTGATGTGGATTTGGGTTCATTCAAATATAAGCCTTTTGAATTAAAAGGTGATGAGAATGGTTTGTTTGAATATAAATTGGCAAACGGTGATGTATTCAAGTATAGGTATTTGACCAATGATGACAATAATCGTCTGAAGAATAATATGATAGACCAAAGGGTTAAACTGAATTCATACAATGCAATAAAATGTGTCAACAACCTTCAAGAGTATACTGACAATATTACAGATTTGAATGATAACGACCGAAAGGATTTAAATGATTGCATTGAGGATATAAAGGACATATTGGGTGAGAACACAAAGATAGGCGATAGCAATGTTACGACTAATTATTTGGAGATAGTTACTGAGACAATGAAGTCGTATACGGTTTCCATTAACGGAAATAATGACAGGGAATATATTAATAGATACATTGACAATATGCGTTCGCTGTATGCGAAGTCATTTATGGACTATGTCGTCAGTCATCAACCTGGTGTCGATTTCAAATTCAAGGTAAATATCCCTCAGAGCGATGGAGGCGGCTCTTTCGACACCTTTCTTGCCCTCGACGATACTATTTTCATTACTATATGACGGATACGAAAAGAATTTGAAGAAGGAATTGTTCATGTGCCATAAGAATATGAAACTGAGTATAGATGAATTATATATGATGCCGAGAAGGGACAGAAAGTTTTACATAATGACACACAACAAGGAAATCGAGAGGGAAAAGGACGCAATGAAGAAAAGAAAGAGATGAGGTGGGTGGTGAAAAATCATTCACCTCATTATTTATATAATATGTTATAATGTAAATAAATGGCGAAAGACCCGAAATTCAATAATATACAGAATAGTTTTAGCGATTACCTTGATGCAATGAATAATGTTACTGAAAGAATCAACAATCTAACAGCAGCAAAAACACAGGCATTAAACGAAGGTAATAGTAAACTTGCCAATGAAATTGAACAATATCTAAAAAGGGCTGAAGGTGAGAAGAATATGATACAAAAGATATTAGATGTTCTTCAAATGATGGCGAAGGGTAAAGGTGAAGCCCTTATTTATCAAACAACCAGTGAAAAAAAGGAACAAGATAGACTACGCAAAGAATTTGAAAAGGAACAAGAAAAGAAAGCTAATAAAATGAGTGCTTTTTGGGGACGTTTTGGCTATGATTATAGTAGTAATCAAGGAAATATTGAAAGAAGTTCATTCGGAGAAGGCTTTGGCAGTACTAAGAAAGTAAAGGAGGTCGGTGATGCATTATCCATGTTCGGTGGAAGAATTGGTAAAGTTGGAGGCGTGTTGACCAGATTTGCGGGATGGATAGGTATTGCTATAGAAGCCGTAAAATTACTTGATAAAGCAATAGGAGCAATCGCAGATGCGGATGCAAAACAACAAGATATCCAGAATCGTAGGAATACGATGTTAACCGATAGAAATATTGAGTTGTCTAACATCGAGACCGAGGGCAATGTAGATATACTTAATACCTTTAAGGACAATATGTTGTCTGAATATAACAAGTTATTTACTGAACTACAAGGGCAAGTAGCAATAGCAAATGCAAAAGCAATAGCATCAACAAACGCTCAAATAGAAGGGACAATAGGTGACATTAATAATGCTGCGTGGAATGCTTTGGCTGCACAGACAGACATATGGGCGCAACAACAAAAATTAGGACTACAAGTAGCAAAAACCAAAGATATCGAAAATCGTGCAATTGCCCAACGTGACATCGAGTTAGGAGGAAGACAAAGTGAAAGAGTATATCAAAGTAGTCAATCCATATTGAAGGCACAACGAACAAATGCCGAATTGAATATGGAAGAACAAAACTACACTTATGAGCATCCTTGGGCAACAACGGCTAACAAGATGGTTGGTGGTAGTACAGAAGCCGATCATGTTCGTGGTGACAATAAATGGAACGCACAATACGACAGTAGTACCGACAAATATCTTAGCAATGGTACAAAAGGAAGTGCGATGCTGGGTATGACTAATGATCTAGCAAACGGTCTTCTAAAGAATACCTTAAAATCGGGAATAACCGTCCAACAGACGAGAACGAAACGTGATTTGACCAATGCTTCCAATGATTTGAATGCAGCTCAAGCCGAGAACACCAATCGAGTAAAAATGCAAAATACCGTAATTGCCAATAGTAACGAGATAAAGAACAAAGTCTTGGAAGGAATGACTGAAATAAAGTCATCCGTAATTGATACGCAAGCTGCCATTGATAAGGCATATCAAAAGATGGCTCAAGCAGTAGAGAAATGGTTCATGGATTGGCAAGACAAGATATACGATAGTGGTATTCTTAAAGGGATGACCGATAGAGGGCAGTTGGATAAATATCGTTCGTCAATGCTCCCTATTATGGAAGAGGTATCCCGTAAATACGGAGTTACCAAGGAAGAATTCGTCAAGATGCAGAATGATTACACCGCCGATGGACGTAGCAAGTTGCTTAATCGTGAGGATTTAAATCAGCAAGCCTCTTTGGGTAAGATATATCTTGGAGGCGATTTTGGTACTGCTGCTGAGTTGGCTAATAACACCGAGATATTCAATATGGGTGTCAGTGATACTGTTGACTTGATGGGTGAAATGTCAAAGCAAGTCAATAAGATTGGTCTTGACGGAAGAAAATATCTTAAAGACATGGTCAAGAACCTTAAGATGGCGCAGAAATATGATTTCAGAGGAGGTGTCAAGGGTATGATGAAAATGGCGAAGTGGGCGCAGAATACCCGTTTCAATATGGACAATCTGCCTAATATGTTGGAAGACATACAGAAAGGCGGACTTGAAGGCATCATCACCAAGGCTGCCAAGCTACAAGTATTAGGAGGTAGATTCGCCATGGGTGCAGACCCTATCGCAATGGCATTCGAGGCATACAATAATCCTGCTGCCTTAGCCAAACGTTTCAATAGTATGACTATGGGAATGGGACATTTCAATAAGGAGACTGGTGAGGTCGAATTTAATGGAATGGAGATGGATCAAATGCGAGCCTTGGCTGAGTATACAGATCAATCCATTGATGACGTTAAGAAACAAGCAAGATACAATGTGAAGAAGGATAAAGTCGAAGGTTTCATCAAAGATAATACTTTGTCACAGGAACAGAGAATGGATTTGGTGAACAAGGCATATTATCAAGATGGTCAATGGAAAGTGAATGACGTGACGGGTAATGCAGTGAATCTGTCGGATGTCAACTCTTCCAACATTAAGGATATCCAAGCCGATACTTATGAGGGTAAGATGGAACAAGGCATGGAACAAATAGTTTCATTTACCAAGTTGTTTACTGGCAATATCGATGCTAATATGGCACATTTGTCAGATTCCATTAACAAAAACGGTGCAGCCGACAATGAGTTGCGGGAACGTCTGCTCGCAGAACAGAAATATTTCTTTGCGAAGTCACAGGAATATTCTGAGACCATATTAGAAAAGATGCAAGAGGCGACAGCTGTATATAAAAATTTCTTAAATGGATTTGTTGATCCTGCCAATGCTGAAAAAGAGGTCTTAAAGGAGATAAAATCCTTCAGTAAAAATACACATGAACAATTAAATTTGATATTGAAACAAATGGGGGGTGCTGCTGCCGATATCGCAAATAAGAATGAATTGGCTGAAAAGTTAAAAGGATTAAGTTTCGGTGTGAACACTCGTGGTGGAAAGAGAAAAAATGTAAGTGCTCAAGAACTCGTAATGAATGGTTCGCTGTATATGGGAGGTAACGGTCAAATGTATATTAACCAAAACAAGATCAGGGAGACATATGGAAGTACCGGTAAACTTATGTATGGTGATTACACAAGACAACAGTTGAAACAACGTGGTATAAATGAGAAAACATACGGTAGATTAAGGTATACAGGTGTCGGTGGAACTACCGATTACGCAACTTCAGTAAAAAGACAGAATGAACAAATAAAAGCTCTTAATTACAAACGTAAAAAGGCAGCCGAAGGCAAGATTGTCGATGCTGGCGATGGTAAAACAATGTATGTTCCTTCACAGAATCCGAACCCCAAGTACGAATCATTAGTCAGTGATGGCGTAATGAATGGAAATGGCAATTCAATGTTCACTCAGGCATCCAAGGTCACTCCGATAAACGACGGAAAGGTACAGATAGCCAAGTCGGATCCGAAGGACACTGCCGTGTTCGCCAAGAATGGTGGTCCATTCGACACGTTGTTCAACGACGTGTTCGGTCGTATAAACGACGTGTACAACAAGGTGTCATCGAACGTTATGCCAACAGAGCCGTTGGGCAAGGACGCTGCGTTTGCGGAAGCGCCTGCAAGTGACACTCAAGCATCCAAGGTCACTCCGATAAACGACGGAAAGGTACAGATGGATCCGGTTAACATTACAATTAATGGCAAATTGGAATTATCTGGTGGAAATGGTCAGTCAATAGATATAATGAGTGAAATCAAGAATAACCCTATGCTGCTTAGGTCAATTAGTGATATGATAGTACAGAATATCAGTACCAAGTATTATGGAGGTAGACCAGTCGGTAACAGTAATTTCAGAAAGTAACGAATGTTAATATTTATGTAATATATAATTTATAATAGCTTCATCAACGAATAACAATGGTAAGAAGAATATCAAGTAGTCAGAGGAAATTAGTAAAGTCTGAGAAAAGCAGTGGAAAATCAACGATAAAATCCATTGCCAATGGAATCGTTAACGCCACGAAGGATGCCATTGCAAAAGGTGTTAATGAAGCCAAGAATATCATCGAGAAAACTCCTGACTATGGTTACAGGACAATTGACAACCTTGCATTGAACAATCGTTGCAAATATAATTTTATGGATGGTCTCATAAATGGATTGTCAATAGATAAATTCTGTAATTTCAATAACAAGAACGAGGTCTATATGCGAAGATTGATGATGGTTAACATCACGGAACACGACATTACAATGAAGGCACTTGGTACTGATGCAGCCTTTAAAGGAGACGGTTCACATATAACAACAAACACAACAGCACCTTCATATGTTAGTAATTTGAATTATACCGATAATTTCGCCCGTAACGTGAACGGAATGGAACAAAATGGCTATCTGAGTACGAGAAGGGCTGAAAGTCGTGGCAGTGATAACGATGGTAATTACGTAAATCATGGACAATTGTATGGTCAGACAACTAATTTGTTTCCTGATGATAATGATAGTTTAACTGATGATAGTGCCAAGTGGGAGCTGGAAGGTGAAAAAAACAGTATTTTAACCAAAACCAAAGAGTTATTTAACCAAGCTAAGATTAACACCTTAATATCAAGGTTTCATGGTGATGGAGGTGTAATGGGTGGTAGTGAAAACGTAAAGGGAATAGGCGACGCAAATACTGAAAAATTTGGAAAATCCCACGGTAGGAACTTGTTATTGAGAGATGTCGAAAAAAAAGGAGGAAATGGGTATAGTATAAACGGATACAATAATCCGTATTGTCGTGTGTGGACACACCATTATCAATATGACAGACTTTTCAAGAGAATAAGGCCATTTTATCAAATGGATGACTATGGAAATTTCAAGTCAGTCACAAAATTGAAGGATTTCCATCATTGGCATAATTTCTCCCACGATGACACTGGTAATGTAACATTTAACAAGAAAATAACATGGGACAAAAAAGGTACTGAGAAATGGGGATGGAAATCAGGTGATAACGATGACGCATGGAATAAATCCGTAATACAAGATAATGGTTATCCTAACATCACACCTAAATATCAAGGAGGTGGAGAATATAATATTCATACCAAACAATGTATGTTTTCAATCGAGAACCTTGCTTGGAAAGGCTATGACCCATATTCATTCGAGAAGGCATTGTCGTGGGAACAGAGAGGACCTAATGGAGGCCGTATAATGTGGTTTCCACCTTACGGCATCGATTTCAATGAGACAACAAATGTCAATTGGGGCACGCAGTCGTTTATAGGCCGTGGCGAAGACGTATATACATATGTTAATACTACAAGGACAGGTACATTATCATTTATGTTGGTGGTTGACCATCCGTCCATCATCGATTATGTCGGTTGGCACGCAGATGATATCAAAGATAAGGTAAAGGACAGTGATTTGCTGAGATTCTTTGCGGGTTGCGATAGCGGCAATCCTGAGGACGAGGGTAGTTTATTACATTACGTGAAACCTACCCCTTTAACGGATGAATATATACAGAATGTTGTAGAAGAAGAACTTTCGGTTACTGCCGAGCCTGAGAAGAGAGAACCACAGCAAGAAAAGAAGACCGAGGAATTGGTAATGACTTTTTACGTCTTTTATCCTAACAATTATTCTGGATACTATGATCATATTGGAAGTAATGTTGAAGCAATTGCCTATTTGCTCGCAGGTAGCGGTGCGCAGATGCAATCTAACGGTGATAATAAGAATGCTCCTACCAAGGATATTCCGTTGACAATAGAAATGCTGTCGGACGATGAGACGTGGGATAATGGATATGGATATGAGGTAAAGAATAGTGAAACAAAGGGAATATCAAACTATAAAGATATGTCTGATAATAAAAACTATATTCACGGTACGAAACCTATATGGCAATATCAGAAGAATAGAAACTCATATCAAGCGAACAACAAGAAATGGTATTATCGTATCGATGGCAAGTATCAACAAGCCCCTACGAGTGAATATTATATCAATACATATGACCAAACGTTGTTGAACGACTCAAACTATTCTGACACGACATCATTCGCCTATAATTCAGACGCAAGTGCCGTAAGAAAACTTTTTGAAGTTCCTGATGATGAAGAAAACAAGAGTGTACTGTATAGTTTTGCCGAGGTCGCCGCTGCGTTGGAAAGTAATAAGAATGAAACAATTTCAGATAATATTACCAAGAATTGTTTAGGAAGTAAAACTGATAGGATAGATAAACTAAAGGAAATCTTCTATGGTGATGAGAAGACGACCGAAGGAAGGACGGAAGGTAAATATAAGGTTGTCAGGGTTGAGACAATAGGCTATTCTAATAATCATGATAAAAATAAAACGACTTCGACAGGAACTACTAACAAAAAGAGTGTATCTACAACAAGAAATGATAAATTGGCGATCAATCGTGGACGAACGGTAATCAATTGGTTGGAGAAACGTTACGGCAATGTCTTTACCGATGATATTAATCAGGAGTCAACAGTACAAGCTTCAAAAGCTGTGAATTCTGACGATAAGCTCAATGTTAACGGCTCATCAGCAAAAAAATGGAGGTCTGCGAAGGTGATGATTACGTTTGAACGTGACGTTACGACGACTTTAGCTGAAAGTAACAGTGGTGAAAATGTAAAATATAAAGGTTATACTGAGATAAAGGACGAGAATCAGAATACAGCCTATAAAGATGAAAACGGTGACATATGGTATTTATCAGAAGATAAGACGAAATTCGTCAGAAAAGTAAACAAGTTAGGAAAAGTAATAGCAAGAAGCCAAAATTCGATTAGTAACTTAGCTGCGGTAAATAATGACGGATGGAGAGAAATAAGTGCTTCTGAATATGAAAAGATTAAGGCATCCTATCCCAATGCAGTCGAATGCCGTGAGAATAGAAGTGGAGTCGCAAAATATTATACTAATATTGCGAAATATAATTGGAAGTTTGGCGAAATCTATTTACCAAATATGTCGGCAAACGACAGTACTCAAGAATATAACAACTTGAGATACGACCAAGAGTATTATTTCTTTAAGACCCTTGAACATAAGGCACCTGCCGTATACAGTAGTCTGATGGATAAAATTCAATATTTCGATCCTGCTTTTCATTCAATGACCCCTGAGGGTTTTAATGGCAGATTGACATTCTTACAACAATGTACCAGACAAGGAAATACAATAGGTGCGTCTGATAGACAAGCGAGGTCAGCAAATAACCTCGCTTTCGGTCGTGCGCCATACTGTGTACTACGCCTTGGTGACTTCTATAACCAATTAATAGTAATTGATAATATTAGTATTGATTATGATCCGTTGCAGTGGGATTTAAATACTGAGAGTATCGGTATGCAACCGTTATTGGCCCATGTGAACATTAGTTTCAAGTTTATTGGAGGAGGAGACCTTGCGGGCCCTGTTAAGCGTTTGCAAAATGCGATGACATTCAATTATTATGCCAATACCAGACTATATGATAATAGAGCTGACAGACCGTCGTATAAGGAAAATTATATAACTGGCATAAGCGAACTTGAAACTGATAAGAGTTATGCCTATACTACAGATATGAAAAAGGAAATAAAATAATTAATTGAAACATAATATGTCATATTACGATAGATACAGTAGGTTTAGAGGTGAAAACAGCAGTCATATAATGCCTTATGTTGAAATAAACCCAAGTACCACAGACATTACGGTGGTTTTCAACAAGGACACAATGCGAATGGACACTTTGTCTTACAAATATTACAACGATGCTAATTATGGATGGCTAATTATGATGGCTAACCCTAAATGCGGTAGTTTGGAATATTCCATTCCTGATGGCACAGTGTTAAGGATTCCATATCCCTTGAATACCGCCATTAATAGATACGAGAATGCAATTAACAGTTATATAGAATCTCATTGATTAACCTTTATTAACTTAAAATATTTGGATATTATATTTACTTCTCATAACTTTGCAATATTATTAACCAATTAATATTATAAAGTTATGAGATTTTTTATTTTAATAATCAGTTTGTTGTTCACTTGTTCACTGTCGAATGCGCAGAGATTAAACCATCAAGGTAAGAAGATGGTTCGCAGTGTAATATGTTTCGTTCCTAACAAGAAAGACACTATAAAATATAATTTTTACTATGATGATGATGAATGTCGATTGATAAGAATGGATAGACTGAGAAATAGTAGTCAAAATTATGGAAGATACCTATTGCGTAATCGTTTGGAATACAAAGATGGAAAGCTGCAAAGAACCGATTATGATGAGTATGGGTATAAAAAGACTAAATTTATCTACTCTTATGTTTTGGATAGCGACAGGTATGTTGTAGAAAGAACGTTTAAAGATGTGTCAGGGACAGATAAATGGTACTTGAAAGAGGTTACGAGATTCACATATGACTATCCATATAAGGATGAAATAAGACAAATAGTAAAGGAGAGTCATTATTCATTTATAGGTGAGACTATTAAGGGCAAGAGGGTTGAGAAGGAGGTTGTCGGTGACAGATTTACTACTTGGTATGACATTATTGGTGGAAACACGTATCATCACGGTAGGAATGATAAATATGCTTGTGAATACAACGATTTAAATATCAACGTTGGTTATTTATATCAAGGTAATTGGGATATTGAGAGAATGACTGAATGGTATAATTTCTATTCGGAATGTCTGCCATTGGAAGTAGTCAATAGCTATTATCGTTATACATTTACTGACAATGAGCCATATAATTTGATTAAGATAGAAAGAGTCAGTGATAGTACAGGTAAAGTTTACAATACGTGGCTCATTGATTATGTATACTGATTGATTTCAATGTCTGTACTAATTATCTTTATAATGACGGATAGTATAAACTAATTTATTCATAACGAGATAATGGCAGATGTTATAGGTCAAGAAGAAAGAATTAATAGAATATGTTATGTAGAACCGAATGATGTTTTCGATAGTATCGATGGTATTCCGGTAACACCACCATATGAGGATTTTTCAATTGCCTTTGACTTGATAGTCAAGGTGGCTTCACGTTTCAGAAGTAACGAGATACGTGGAAACAGTGGTGAGATAGACGAGGATGGAAAGTACAAATGGGTTATATCATGGACGAGTGCCCCTAAGCAGGGTACTCCTTCGTGGGTTACATTCATGTCTGGCAACGATGTTGGAAATGGAACAAATTCATTGACAACGAACTATACTGATATATCGTTTGACCATTATTTCGAGGGAGAAGAAATTGAAGGATTAGGTGTAGAGCAAGTAAACGTAAGTTTCGAGAGTTGGTATACACCTACCGTATCCATTAAATTCGTCGATACAAGAGGCTCTGCTTTCTTTGGAAGAGAGGAGGCGATACATTATAATGATAAACTAACGGCTGATAATGTATTCGGTTGCTTTGCGACGGTTCCATATCCTGAGTTCAAGTTACAAATCAAGGGATTCTTGGGTAAACCCGTGACTTATCAGTTGGCTTGTAGTAATTTCAAGGCGGAATTAAACTCACAGACAGGCAATTTTGAGTTCACAGTATCGTTTATTGGATATTCGTATGCCTTATTGACTGATATTCCATTAGATTATCTCATCGCTGCACCTCACAATCCATATGTGGGTGTCGAATATTGGGATAAACATAAGACAGACCCAAAATGGCAAATGGTCGGCGAGGATGGTAAGGCGGACAAGGAGCCTGTCCGATTAAGTAAGTTTTTCTTGGATATTGAAAATGCACAATCGGCGTATAATGAGAGACAATCGGCGGTTTCAGACGGCACTAACAGTGATTTGAGTGCGGTACAACAAGAGAAGACATTATTAAACAATATATTAAGCAATTTCAATTCATTTTATCAAGGTCTCATAAAAGATGTAAACAATACGTATATAGATACAACCAACGAGAGCGATAAAAAGAGACAAATTATATTGTTTTCAGATAAAGAGAATATAAGGTTGGTGAATGCGAGTGGTGCATATAAGTCATTTGTCGAGGCTGTTAAGACTTATAATGACGCATTTAGCAGTACAATGATAGGTAAGGATAAGATGCCTAATGGATGGGATGTGGATTGCCCTCTTGACATTAAGGGCGTCGATGCATTCAATCAATCGAAAGGAAAAAAGTTTACTCATAGTTCCGTCAAGGAGATAAAGTTTAATGATAATAGAAATTTAACGGATAGTTCGGTCAATAAAATATTAGAGGAATTTAAGAAAGATAAAAATAGTACCATAATACGTCGTTATTGTTACATAATTGATTGTGGAACCTTGATAACTGACATATCGACTAATGTTGAGAACTTGGAAGCATCTAAAACCCGTATGGAGAAGGAGATAACTCAGTCAATAGAGGAAGATATAACGAGTATCCTTCCTTTCAAGCCATATATAGGTAATGTGTTCAAATTGCTATTCTGTCACCTTGAGACATTTTGCCATATAATGTATGAGGCTTCAAAGGATATACAGTCTGAGGCATTGAATGGTCTCAGAAGTCCATCAGTATTGGGTATTATTAATCTACAATCAGAAACTGATTTATCCGTTGATAGTGGAGACGGAAAGGACGTCACCGTGCCAGCGTGGGTTGGTATCATTAATTCGAAAGCCACTACAACCGATGGCGAGAATGTTACGGTTGAAGATGATGCTGAGACTTTCGGTTGGCCTGGTGATCTGAAAGGTGACTTTGTGGAGGAAAAAGTCGTATATGGCTTCGAGATGGCGATACAGTCAATCGAGGAAACAGAAAAGAGTCAAAAAGACGAGTCTACGGAATTGAACAGTTTCCCTATAACCACTTGTGATTTCAATAATAGTGGAAATATATTCAAGGGTGTAAGTGAATGTTCGTTGAGCGAGTTAAGTGGGTATTTGTCTATTAGGGCAGCACAGTTGTTTGGCGTAATGACCAAGAATATGCAGAACGACATTAATACTGTTAAACTTCTTGGTAATATCGATGCATACAACTACTACAATGCCATAGGCTCGATAAGTCTTATTCAAGGTAACATATTAAATAAGGCAGCAAACGAAGACATTTCAGACATCGTAGTTGGTATATCGGAATGCGACTCAAACTATGACAAGTATGGAGTATTGTCAACCAACACTGATAAGGAAAGACATAAATTCGAGACGGTTCTTAAGGTGAATGGTGTAGATAATGATAGACATCCATTCTTTAAGGATGGTAAATGGGTGCATTATTATGACAAAAAGGGAGTATCGTTGATACCATCAAAGTTTAGAAACTACAATGACTACCAACGGGATTATGTGTATGACGTGGATGGAGGGAAACCTTATTTTGTGCCTGCATATCAAGAGAACAATTATAATGTAGATGCAATGCAGAACACTTTATATCCTTCCGATACAGTTCGTTTAAATAAGAAGTGTATATCATTGGATATGTTCAATATATTCAATGATGTTGATTATGTTAATTCTGTCGTGAAACGTTATGAAACACTGAATAGTGGCAGCGTAAAGGTAATCAACTATGATATAACAGATGACAGTGGACTTAAAACGTTCACGGAAAAATATTGGAAGGTAAGCGACGAAAGGTATGCAAAATTTTTTAATTCCAAGAATATGCTGAGTGCAAATCTTGGGACAATAGGCATTAATACAGACGACTTGTTTATGAGTGAATTGAGTACCGTCTCGGCAAATCCCGTATTGAAGAACGAGGATAGTCGCAAGACTTTGCCTGATTTCAATGGGTGGTATACTACGTCAAAATATAAGAATAGTGTCGAATGTAAAACAGATGGTACTTGGACGGTTACAACAAATAGTGGCTCGAACGATGTGTCTACCGATGACCTTGTAATACAGGATTTAAAACAGTATTTTTATCTGAACAATACGGTAAAGTATAGCGTAAATATCTTTGGTAGCCCTTTTTATTATTTGCAATCTGAAAAGATAACCAATAAAGATACCCAAAGAAACGTTAAAGCCTTGTTGTTCTTGCATACATTTAAATACAATTATGCGAATATATTGAATGTGTTTGCAAAAGACAAGGCAAACGGTTGTATTGAATGTGTGCCTTATGGGTATTTGTTGTTATTGGGGGGTCTTTTGTGGAGAAAGAGACAAGCAAAAGATCCGATAGCTTATATGGATGATACTAAAAACTACCGTCCTTGTAGTAAAGACTATGCCTTGTTTACCAAGATAGGAGGAGAGTATTATTTTACCGTTGGTAATAATGATGCGACAACAGCGCATATGTATAATGTCACCTTGAGTAGTTTGTTGGGAGGTAATTCTTCAATTGATTATAACATCGAGGAACAATTGGTAGAATTATTCCTTAATTTCAGCAAGAATGATTTCGGGACAATTAAAAACTCGTTAGAGATTAGTGATTGGTACGTTGTGAAGGAAAAGTTGTCACGTGAGTATACACCTAAATATTTGTGTGAAGATACAGCAGAATTCTACAAAAGATGGAATAATGTGGGTCATTATCTGAAAGTCAAAGGTAAAAATGAACTAATGACAATAAAGAGTAATATGAGATGGATACGTAATAACGGAATTTGTATGAATAACGATTCTGTTATTAGATACCGGATGCTTGCCGTCGAAGATGGCAGGAATACTAAAGGTATTTATGGTTTCAAAATGTTGCTCAACGAGGACGATAAGGATATGCAGTCTAAATTAAAGGACTTGTACCTTAGAAAGTGTCTTGTATCAGATTCCTGCGCAAGGGTAATGGGTAATAATAGCAAGACTTCGGTGAACGATGTCGTTACGGTAGACAAGAGTGTATTTAAAGCTTATGTAAAAGGTTTTACCGATAAGTTGAAAGACATAGTTAGTACTACTTCCAAGGTAATGACAACTGATAGTGATTTAAGTCCTACACAAAACGATAGATTAAATTATAATAGAAACCTTTGTATTGCAATTTACTATTATCTAAAGAATGTATGGGATAGATGGATGGTAGGCAAGGCAGAAAACACATATGACGTAGCTACTTTCTTCGACAATGATTTCATCTTTATGGATTCATTTTATCGTAATACATATTACCGTTTACCAATGAACTGTCAGAAGGTAATAGATGCCTATCATGGTGCAGCGAAAGACAAGAGTCTGTATAGTTTCATCGGTGATTTGTGTAAGGAACATGATTGTTGGTTTGTGGCAGTTCCTGATTTTATACATTTTACGGGTGAAGACACAACGGACGGTCATAACAAGGAAGGAATGTATTCGGATATCGAGACGATGAAAGATGTATTTAGACCGATGCCTTATAACGAGATACCGGCACCACAGAATAATAATAAATTCGTAATCATTTATATACATAAGTTGTCGGAAGTACCGTCAAATATTAATAATTTCAGATATGATAGTTTCGACATTTGGTCACATACAGACGGGTTTAATGTTGCACCGCCGATATTTAAGTCTGATAGATTACTTGAAAATTCAGATGATACCATAACGAGATTGGGTTATAAAGTGCCTTCGTTCGGTGTTAGTTTCGCAAGGCAGAATCAGCATTTATTCAAGAACATCAAGGTTGATATGAATAACCCTGTCCAGACCGAACAAGCGATTAAGACGTGGCATAATCTGATAAGCGTCGGTAAGTCGAGTGAGAGAAAAATCGCATTCACGGGACAGGATGTATTTAATATCTATACGAACTATTCTTATGAATGTGAGGTTGAGATGCTTGGCAATGCACAAATATGTCCTTTGATGTATTTCCAATTGCTTAATGTACCGATGTGGAGAGGTACTTATATGATTTACAAGGTGATTCATAATATGACACCTGGTAATATGACGACAACCTTCAGAGGTGTGAAACTGTGTCGTTTCCCTAAGCCGTTCAGTACCTCGTTCTTCGTACAGAAACCTGACTGTGATACAAGAAACAACGAGTATAATAATGGTGATTATAGTAGTGGAGGAGGCAAATATTTCACGGAGGAATATAAGAAGGCTACTACGTGGAGAAAGGATTGGTATCATAATAAGGATACAGGTAATGCTAAGACTGTGGAAGGGTTAGGTATCGATTCAAAAAATGGTATTACAAGGAATGAAAAATTAGTTTCGTTGTTCAACAGGTTATATGAGGAGATTGCATCCTTGTCGGAGAATCAGCCAAAGATGAAATGGAATGTCGTGCTTAGTCATGTTCTAAGAAGTGGCAGCGGTTCAGCACATTGTCAGGGAAATGCAATGGATTTGACAATAGCGTACTATAACAAAAATGGAAAGGTTATTTCCACTCCTCAGACATCGTCACCGATGCCAGAACTCGCAAGGGTAACGGATATATTGGCAAGATTACATTTGAATGAGATAGACCAATTGATATTGGAGTACAAAAATGCCCAGAATATGGTACCCGGTAAATACGATAAATATAATGTCTTGCATGTGGGTGTACTTAGTCTTACAGGAACAATACGTCACGAGTGTTGGATAGGGGTTATCGGTGGGTCAATGGGGTATACTCGCATTGATAGATATTATCCTAATGATTTCTTAAAGAAAGTAAATCCTAAGTTTGACGAGACTGCTGGTAATGCATATCGTGCGAACAAGACCAATTTTAAAAAGAGTTTCCGTAATTATTGTGATTATTCTGACGATGTATTAGAGAAGCATTTTGGGAGAAGTGATGGCTCGGCATTCAATAGATGGATGGAATGGACGATACAATTGGAAGGGGGTGATAAAAAAACTACAGCGACACCTCATGGGTATGGAATACAGGATAACGCATGGCAGACATATCATGAGAAGACAGGTCGAAACGACTATAATTATAAGAATTATTACAAATGGTTATGGGATAGTGGAAAGGCTTCACAAGTGAAGGATGAGAATGTTGCGATTATATATGCGAGAGGACACTTTCATTTTCATAGTTTGATTACCCCAGATATTATCAATTCACTGAATAGTATGCAACCTCAGAAGGCATTTAATAAGGTAATGAAGCTGTATGGTAAGTGTATGATGGAATATAATGAAGGCAAAACTTTCAAGACACATGAAGGGTGGCGTAAAATAATATATAATACAAAATATGGCGATTACCATAATGTATACAATGATAAAAATCATCCTACCGTTGAAGAAGTTAAAAATTATATAAATTCTCTTTAATCAGAGAAAAAGTAGTATGTTTGTGGCGTTTAATGTAAAATGTTAGTTTATGCAAAAAGTTTTGGCAAATGTAATTACTGATTTGACGAGGATTAAATTCGATATAAAGGTAAATAAGTGTAAGAGCATGGATGAGATAGAAAAATCTCTTCCTACTCTTATTATTGGTTATAAGAATGCAAAGAAATATATAAAGGATTTCAATATTTTAAAAAAAGCATATCCGAAGCAAAATTTATGGTGGACATTTAGCAAGACGGAGAGAGGAGTCGATTTTCAAGACGATATATACAAATTTTGTCTCGAAGCCGTGGACAATATTGTTGATAAGGTAGAATATTCGTATGTCGATTATTTAGATTGTTCATTGGGAAAAGGTAAAAAGGTATTGAGCTATCTTATGTCATCTAATGATTATAAGGTAGCGTACATTGACGGTAATAATTTTCTTTACTTGTATAGTCCTCATTTCAAGAAGGTATGGGGTTTTTCCTTGGGTACAATGATGTTTTATGGTGTTAAGCAACGGAGTATCGAAAAGGTGTTAAATAATATTAAGAATACTCAATGGATTAAGAATTTCGCAAAGATACCTATCAAGGTAAAAAGATTGATAGGTGATAGAACGCACAATAATATCGTGTTATATGATTATTTTTGAAATTAGTTAATATTTATCTTTATAAAGAAATGTAATAGAGATGGTACAAAGATTTTTCGGTAAAAGACCGTTAAAGAAGTATGTCAGACCTTTGAAGAATTCTGCCGTGCAACATAAGATTGTAATTGAACAATCAAAAAATGATACAGATGAATCCAAGGTCGATAATAATGAATTAAATAACACTGACGATATGAATGACGAGAGACTTGCCAAAGTAGAAGCATTGGCTGGTGTAAAAGCACCAAAAAGAAAGGTAAAGGTTGAAAAGAAAGATAAGGGATTGATTGAACGTACTGAGAATAGTACAATCGTTTTGACCGAGGAAAATAAGATGATGTTGAACGATTAACAATATGGCAGACAGAAAACTTATCGAGGAATATAAACTGTCTGAAGCCGTCAATCGTTTTAAACAGATAAACGAATATACTTTCATTACATCAGCACCATTGACTGAGGAAGGCGACGATGAAAACGGAAGTGGTAATGAGCAACAGTCTGGAATGAATGGGGGTAACGATATACCTCAAGGTCAACCATCGGACGGAAGTCAGCCACAGATGGGTATGGATAATGGACAGCCACAACAGATGCCTCAACAACCAACGGATGCAAATGCCCCTCAACAACAGGAACAAGGTATACAGCAACAAACTCCTCCTCTCGGTGATGCAAACGGTAATGGTGAGCAACTACCGATGGACAATACCGAGATAGGCGTAACTGACGATGGAACGGACGAGATACAGCCTGATGATGAAGTAATTGACGTTGACGACTTGACTAATGCACAAGAAGATACCGAGGAAAAAGTCGACGGTGTCAGTCATCAGTTGCTTAGACTGTTGAAGGTCGTGACAAAGTATAACGACGCAATAGATAGACAGAATCAAGAAATCGAGGACTTAAAGAAGGAATTCGAAAGAAGAAATCCTACGGAAGAGGAACAATTGAACATAAGGTCTCAAGCGGGTTATCCTTATTCTGAACAACCAAAGGATTATTGGAAGAAGAAGATAAAAGATAATCCTAATTATAATGTAATGTTCGATAATGATGTTCCTACTGATAAGGAACAAGAGAAATTTGATATAAAGGACAGCGATTTGAATGGTCTTAATTATAAGAGTATTTCGGATTCTTTCGATGATGATATGAAATTGTCCGATTTTTTAAATTTCTGATATTTATATAATGAGGAAGTAAAAGAAGTTAATTTTCTAGAATTTCCTCATTATTTTTATTAAAATGCAAGAGTAAGTAGTATATTTGAAACGTGAAACCTAATGGCTTATATTGAAATAACATTTGAAATTAATTTTATGTAAAAAATATGGAAACATTAATTAACAACACGAGTATTGATGCTATTGAGGCACAGTACAGAAACTCACAAGGAAAGCATGATGATGGACAAAAGAAGTTCAATTTTGACCCAAAGTTGTATTTAAATACACAGTTAGACAAGGATGTAAATGAAAAAATCGTTAGAATTAGAATTTTACCTGTAAGTGGTACTGACCCTAATATCTTTATGGTTTTGAGAACTCATTCTCTTAAAGTACCCACAGAAATTGCGAAGAGTGGCTTTAAATCTTTTGTATGTCTGAATGATTCTCACATTGAGAAAAAAGAAACGGACGGTTGTCCTTTATGTCGAAAGGCGAATGAATTGTTTGACAAGGCGAACCAATGCCGTTCTGAGGGAAAAGAGGAAGAGTCTAAGACTATTTTCAGACAAGCGTGTTCGTTTAAAGCCAAGAACACTTACATTGTTCGAGTTATTGAAAGAGGCAAGGAAGAAGAAGGCCCAAAGTTTTGGAGATTTAATGCAAATTCAAGAGGTGAAGGGGTTTATGATAAGTTGATGAATATCTTTAATGCCCGCAAGGAACCAAAACCTGATGGTACGATTTATAATATCTTTGACTTGGTTGATGGTAAAGATTTGGTTTTGACAATCAAGAGAACATTTACCAATGACGAAAAAGCGACCGACAAGTCATCGATTAATATAGTAGATGCGACATTCCCATCACCATTGTCAGCAAATACCGGGCAAGCGAATAAATGGATTAATGATGACAAAAAGTGGACTGATGCATATAGTATTCGTCACGCTGATTATCTGTCTATTGTAGCAGAAGGGCAAATTCCGGTAAGAAACAAAGAGACTGGTAAGTATGAGGGGAAAGATACTGTCGTTTCGATGAAAAAGCAACAAGAGGATGAAGTCAATAAGGTGGCACAAGAGATATTGGCAGCACCACAAGCAACCCCACAGAGCGATGTGCATATTGCAACACCATCATCTAATGTCATACCATCTACAACGATGCCACAACCAACGGTAGCTCCCGTAGCAAATGAAGATGAAAGTGATCCATTACCATTTTAATTCGTATTTGTGAATGCTCACCGATTATTTTGAAATAGTAAGCCAAATGCCTTTGATGGGCAATGGTATAATGGGTGTGTAGTTTACCCAGTGGTCATAAGAACCATGAACTGATTTCACTGGATTTCAATGGAATTTGGAACTATTATGGCTAAGTTGTATTACATATATGGACCGATGAACGTCTCAAAGAGTGCGTCTTTGTTAATGAAGGCACACTCTTTTGAGAGTAATAATATCCCTTTCGTTTGCCTTAAATCATCAATTGATGACCGTGATGGAAGTAGCATCATTAAGTCAAGGGTGGGCATCGAACGAGAATGTATTTCAGTAAAACCGACAGATGACATTTATAGGATATTCAAGACATATAATGACGCTAAAAATCCTTTGAAATGGATATTGGTGGATGAAAGTCAATTCTTAACGAAAGAACAGGTAGACCAATTGGCTAAAATCGTAGATACGTTGGATATTAATGTAATGTGTTATGGTTTAAGGACTGATTTCAAGACGAATTTATTCGATGGTTCTAAACGGTTATTTGAATTAGCCGATAACATCGAGGAAATGAAAGTCTCTTGTCGTTGCGGTAGAAAGGCAATAATAAATGCCCGAATTGACGATAATGGAAACATAATCAAGGAAGGTGAACAGATAATGACGGGTGGTAATGAACGTTATGTTACTATGTGTCGTAAATGTTATAGTGAATTAGTTAACAAGAAGTAATGTAAATTTAAAAATTTTATTTATGAAACAAGCGATTAAAAAAGGTGCAGGTATCAAGAAGAAAGGTATTAGTGCGTGGAAAGAGAAAGCAGGTTTGGGTGTTACATCGGCCAACCTTGAAGTAAGTAATGCAGATAAACCAATGGATTGGTTGGTGATGCCTAAGGCATTCCAAGAGGCGACTAGACTTACTGGTTTTCCTATTGGTTACGTAAGTATGATTGGCGGTTTCTCCGATACAGGTAAAACAACCATTATCAATCACGTATTAGTGTCAGCTCAAAGACAAGGTTTTATTCCTGTCATCTATGATACCGAGAATAATATGGATTGGCGTTATTTGACTGACATGGGTTTCGAGGCTACACCTGTGTATGGAGAAGTAGACATTGAAAATGTCGATTCTGAAACTGGCGAAGTAACATATACAAAAGAAAATCGTATTATAGGTTATGATGGTGACTTTATTTACTTCAATAACACAATTCTCGCTGCGAAGTACGGACAGTATGATTATTCAACTGGCAAAGAGACCAAGACAAAGAGGAAGGAAGCCGTTATTGAGGATATTGCTGCAAGCATGAAGGAGTTGCTTGATGCACAGGATAATGGTGAGATCGAACAAGGTCTTGTATTTGTATGGGATTCAATAGGCTCAATCAATTCATATAAGTCTTACAAGTCAGTGACAAATAATAATATGTTCGATGCTGGTTCTGTGAGCGTCGCCTTTTCAAATATTCTTAACAACCGTATACCGTCATCACGTAAGATGTCTTCACCTTATACAAACACAATGATTGCCATCAGTAAAATATGGCTTGATTCAATGACTGCACCAATGGCTGCACCTACGGTGAAGTATAAGAATGGTAATACGTTCTATTATGCTTGTCATGGCTTAATTGTTCACGTAGGAGGTGCTTTGACAAGTGGTACTAAGAAGCTTAAGGCTGTTTCAAAGGGTGCAACATACCGTTATGGTCTTGAGACAAAGATAAAGGTCGTAAAGAATCATTTGCCAAGCCCATACAATGTGACATACGAGGGCAATATGATATGTACTGCCCACGGTCTGATAGACAAGGAAGAATTACCTCAGTATCAGAAAGAACATATCGGTGATATGTTGGCGCAATTGAACGAGCAATTGACCAAGTCAAACAAGACGGCAGATGCTGAGGATGTTGTATTTACAGAAGACGAGGAAGAGTAAATCAAGATAATATGGCTAATGGTAGGAGGAAAAAAATCTCTTACTCTTAACATTTTTAAATATACAAGAATGTTAAAGTTTCATCTTTAAGTAGTACATTTGCAATGTCGAAAAAAAGTAATGTAAAACTAAATTGTTTGTATTATGAAAGTTAATTTGATTAAAGAGGCTTACTATGAGATTAACGAGAAGAAATCATCGTTTTTGCCTTTCAGTACGTTTATGAAAATGTGTGGTGTAACACCAAATGGTAAGGAACAGTCAGACGATAGCATTGTTACACCCCCTAATGTGAGATTCTTCTCAAAGATAGATGATTTCCGTTCTCTTACTAAGAGTGAATTGGATAAGTTCGACACATCAAAAGATGTTATTATATTGCCAAGTGGCGAAATCTGTGTATTCTTGAAATTAACACAAGATAATATCACAGAAAATGCTTTAGAACTTAAGAAAAATGACGAGAATGTCAAATCGTCTGTAAACACCAAAGAACAACAAAATGTCGCAGCCAATACCAAAGAGGATCCAGAAGACAAAGCCACAGATCTTAAATAAGACGTTTAATACGCTATTAGTTGACGGTTCCAACATTTTGGAACTGTCCTCTCTTGCTGATAAGAAGATTTCGAGTAATGGAAGGCAGACGGGAGGTATTTTCCAATGCCTTTTACAGTTGAAATTGTTATTAAAGAAGGGGAATTTTAGGTATGTCTATGTTTTTTGGGACGGCGATAATTCAGGACAAAGTCGATATGACATATATCCTGAGTATAAGGCAAACAGGAATAAGACATTTGAGGATGACAACCTTTCAGATTATATGAAGGAAGTCAATAAACGAATAAATGGTATGAAGAATTACTTTGCCAAAAAACAAGATCCTGTAAAAATAGCCGAGGAACAAAGACAGAAGGAAATCTTTCATTGGCAAAGGGAAGTATTGATGGAATGTCTCGAAGAATTATGCATCCGTCAATGTTTATGTGATAAGACAGAGGCAGATGACTTCATTTCATACTATGTAACGCACAAAAAGCCGAATGAAAGAATCGTAATTGTCTCCAATGACCGTGATTTGACGCAACTTATTTCCGACCAAGTGATAGTTTATGTCCAATCGATGAAAGATTTTATAAACACGAAGAATCATACGCAAGTAATGGGGTATAATTACCAAAATGTAGCGTTAAAAAAAGTACTTTGTGGTGACAGTTCCGATAACATCAAGGGTATTAAGGGCTTAGGTGAGAAAACCTTGCTGACTAATTTCAAACAATTGAAAGAAAGAAAGGTCACATTGGATGAAATTATTGATGGTGCAAGGAAAATCAACGAGGAAAGAGCGAAAGTCAAGAAAAAACCTTTAAAATGGGCGGAAAATATTGTAAATTCGGTGACTGATGGAGTGCAAGGAGATAAAATCTATGATATTAATTACAAAATTATAGATTTAACAGACCCAAAGTGCCCTATGATGTCACAAGAAGCGAAAGAATTAATAGATTCGATGATGTATGCCCCTATGGATACCGAAGGACGCAGCATCGAGAATTTATACAAGATAATTCTTGAAAATGGCATTGATGATTTGAAAGATGCCACTCGTTTCGGTAATTTTTTCACTGAATTCAAATATATTATGGATAAAGAACAAAAAAATTCGGCAATTTAGTTCAAACATCAAAAATTGGTAGTATATTTGAAACGTTAAAGCGAGTTAGTTTCAATTTTATGTTTAATTTCTTAAATTAATTTAATTTGATGGAAGAAAAAGTGGTGAAGAAGATAGATAATTCTTCTTATCGTGAAAAATTTCAATTTTTACTCTCAATCAACGAGAATGTAATTTGTCAACGTTATTTCAGAATCAAAAATTTCGATTTCGCCTCCATTGAGTCGATCGAATTGAAGGAAACAATGGACGAATGCGTCAGAATGATTCAAAAGGACTTGACAGAAAAGAGTCGTGTATATATGTGGTATACGAACAACGATCCTGTTAAGATGACAGGCTTTGTAAGTAATATCGATGACCTTGATGACGCTGATATTCGTTTTTTGACTGATGGAAATGAAAGTGAGGGTGTGCTAAGTAATGGTGAGCATATAAAGAAAACATATTTCGATTATGCTTCAGTTGCAAGTTCAAACGCTGATTATGTAGACGAGAAACCTGCTGATGGCGAGTTTGTATTCAAGTTTACCTTTATGATGGATGACAAACCATTATATGAAAGAGTTTGGGATGCAAATGTATATCCTAAATACATTAGAAACGGTGTTGATTTGAGCAATTCGAATGCTGTATATAAGGACAGAGACCCGTCAACCTTGTCATTCTCATTGGCAATTATTCATCATATGACGGCAGGAAAGTCAGATTTGGTTTTCCATATTATCAAGAATATTTGTGATAATTTGAGTACCACATATAGCGATGACTATGAATACACCAAAAACGAGATTTATAAGAATGGAATCAACGGTGATAAGGCGTATACATATTCTACCTATAACAAGAATTTCGTAAATGGATGGAGAAATGCTGTATCGAACAAGACGAATGATTATTTCAATCATCTCTATCCAACCAAAGGTCAAATAGATTATATTGAACGTTATCTGTAATCTTACTTGTTATTTTTAATATTTTTTAACCTTGTCAACTCGGAATATAAAGTTTTAAATGTATTTTTCGAGTTGACTTTTTGTTAGTCTCTTTAAATGGCAGAAATTGTAAATACTACAACATTAGGTTATTTAGGAAACGAGTTTCAAATGAAACTGGTAAAGTGTTTCATAGAAGACCAAAGCTTTTTCGCTTCAATAGCAGCGATTGTAGACCAAAATATGTTCTCTGATGAGTCTCTTAGGAAAATTGTGAGGTTTATGAAGGAACGTTATGAGAAAGACGAGAAAGTTGCGACCTATTTCGAGTTGGAAACTATTATCAGGAGTAAAATATCCGATGTCGTCACGGTTGAAATGACTTTGGCGACACTTAACAATATAAAGACCTCCGATTTGGATGGAATGGACTTGATTGAAAATACCTGTGAGAAATTCTTTAAACAACAGAATCTTACCAAGGCGATAAACCAATCAGTCGAAATAATCAAGAAAGGAAATGCCGACAATTATTACGAGATAGAAGACATTATCAGAAAGGCGTTAGATGTCAATACAAATTTCGATAAGGGCTACAATCCTATGGATGGTATCGAGGATGCCTTAAGCGAGGATTATCGAAACGCAATACCGACAGGTTTTAAACGTCTTGATGATGCTTTATATGGTGGACTTGCCAAAGGTGAATTGGGAGTTATCGTCGCTCCAAGTGGTACTGGAAAAACGAGTGCAACAACAGGTTTTGCGGCATATGCGGCAACATATAAATGTGAGGCTAATAATTACAAGGGTTTCAAGGTACTACACATTCATTTCGAAGATGAGGATAAAAATATCAAGCGTAAGTATTATGGCTTTATGACTGATATTGACGCTTGTATGCTTTCGTTGCCGGATGTTAGACCTAATGTCATTGAGATGCTTTCCACAACCAAGGCAGAAGAAGCAAGAATGATAAAGGAGAATGTCACTTGCTACCATCCTCAAAGTGGAGAAATGTCGGCGAGCGAGATAAAAGCTAAGATTAAACGTATGATAGCGCACGGATTTAAGCCCGACTTGGTCGTTATTGACTATTTCGAATGTCTTAAATTGGAAAAACCTGAAACCGCAGCCGATAAGGAATGGACACGTGAGGGTATAACGATGAGAAAACTTGAATCGATTGCACACGAATTCGATGTGGCATTATGGGTACCAATTCAGGGTACAAAGGATTCCTTGGGTCAAGAGTACGTAGGGCTGCAACAAGCGGGAGGTTCAGTGAAAAAAGTACAGATCGGCCACGTCATTATTACTTTCGCAAGGACACCTGATATGACAGAGAAAGGCTTGATGAATATATACCTTCAAAAATTCAGAGGGGGTAGAATGAATGATACAAAGATGATGAATATCAGTTTCAACAATGGTACTTGTCATTTTACCGATAATAACAGTGATGAACTTGACGGCATTGATTACCCGACACAACAGTCTGCGGTGGCTCAACAAGTAGCAAATCGATACCGACAATAGGTGACTAAATAGTAGTTTTGACTGAATTTCAGTGTAATTTTTCTAATAAAATTTTTCTGTCTGAAACTCAATTATTTAGACACTTTTAGTTAATTTTATAATAATTTTTTATTGATGAAACATATAGTTATTCTATACAATTATTTAAATAATCAGTAAAATTATGAAGGTTCAAAAAAGGGACAAAACTTTAGAGTTGTTTAATTTTGATAAGATTTATAATGCTGTAGATAAGGCGTTTAAGTCTTGTGGAAAGGAAACACCAGAGGGGGTGCTTGAATGTATAAAATATAAATACGATGAAGCATTAGATGTTGTCGTAAACATCGAGGATATACAAGATGATGTCGAGGATTGCCTTATGGAAATCGATAAAGCCGTTGCAAAGGCGTATATCATCTATCGTTACGAACACAAGATGATTAGAGATAATGACAGCAAGTTATCAAAGGAAATCAAGAAGAAATTGATGGCGACCGACGTACAAAACCAAAACGCTAATTTGGATGAACATTCCTTCGGTGGTAAGAAAGGCGAGGTTACTGAATATGTGTTTAAGGATTATGCCCTAAGAAATTGTATGTCAAGGAAATCGAGAAACAATCACAATAATAACGAGATTTATATTCACGACCTAGGTTCATATGCCGATGGAGAACACAATTGTCTATCATACCCTATTGATTACTCATATCGAGATGGTACAAAGACAAGACAAGTGGATATACGTCCAGCAAACAGTATAAATACAGCATTTCAGTTGCTTGCAGTATATTTCCAGATACAAAGTTTGCAACAATTTGGTGGTGTCTCAGTGACTCATCTGGATTGGTCGATGGTGCCATATGTGAGGAAATCGTTTTTTAAGCATTTTACGTTCGAATATATTCTTGATTGTGCGAAACACGAAGGTTATGATACGACTTCAATGAGCAAAGATGAGTGGGATAAATATAAGAAGGAAAAACGTGAGGAATTTAAAAATAAGTACGATATAAAAGATGAAAAATTCACAATAGGTGATTTCTCAATAAATATTGTCGATTTTCATATTGATGATACTAAGATAAGAGAGATAAACTATGATTGGTACGTAAGGGCATATGATGAGACTAAAAGTGAATTGGAACAAGCGGTCGAAGGAATGTATCATAATCTTAATTCACTCCAAAGCAGAAGTGGATGTCAACTTCCGTTCAGTTCTATTAACTACGGAACTTGTACATTACCTGAGGGACGAATGGTCATAAGAGCATTATTGGAGGGGTCTCTTGACGGAGTCGGTAAATTCCATAAGACACCGATATTCCCTTGTGGAATTTTCCAATTGATGAATGGTGTTAATAAACACGAAGGTGAGCCTAATTATGATTTATTCAAATTGGCGTTGAAGTCAACAAGTCAAAGGCTGTATCCGAATTATGTGAATGTAGATTGGAGTAACAATGAGGGGTATGATAAAGATAACCCTATGACATATACCAGCACGATGGGCTGTAGAACTTACAATGGTTTCGACATTAATGGCTTCGGTCAATTGAAGGACGGTCGGGGAAATATTTGTCCTGTGACTATCATTTTACCGACATTGGCAATGGAAGCAAAGGAAATGTACAATGAAAAAGCTAACAAGAATGAATTACAAGAAAATGAAACTGTCGTAACCATCTTTATGAAGTTACTCTCCAAAAAAATAGGAGAGGCAAAGGATATGCTCCTCGAAAGGTTTGAATGGATTTGCAGTCAGTCTCCTAAATCGGCGAAATTTATGTATGAGAATAATACGATGTTCGGATATAAACCAGAGGAAGGTATAAGGTCTGCATTGAAACATGGTACATTAGCCGTGGGTCAACTCGGATTAGCTGAATGCTTGCAAGCGTTGATTGGGACAGATCATACGACAGAAGAAGGAATGAAATTAGCGATTGAGATTGAAAGTCTGTTTGCCAAGAAGTGCAAGGAATACAAAAAGAAATATAGTTTGAACTTCGGCGTATATCTGACCCCTGCTGAGAATCTTTGTTATACTGCGATGAAGAAGTTCAAAGCGAAATACGGTGTGATACCTAATGTTTCAGATAGAGAGTATTTTACGAACTCGATGCATGTTCCTGTGTGGAAGGAGATGACACCGTTCGAAAAAATTGATATTGAGTCTAAATTGACGGGTTTTTCAAATGCGGGCTGCATTACCTATGTGGAGTTACCTTCAACGACTAAGTATAATCTCGATGCGCTTGAGACTATTGTACTTTATGCAATGGATAAGGATATTCCTTATTTTGCGGTTAATGTACCGAATGACACGTGTCGCCAATGCGGGTATAGAGATGAGATAAATGACAAATGCCCTATGTGTGGTTGTAGTGATATAGAAAGATTGAGACGGGTGACCGGATATCTTACTGGCGACTATATGACCTCATTTAACGTAGGTAAACGATATGAAACTGAAGATAGAGTCAAACACATTAAACGTTTCAGATGAATTACGAAAGCATAACATATCCTGATGTAAACAATGGAATTGGATGTAGGGTCACTTTATGGGTAAGTGGCTGTACCCACCATTGCAATGGATGCCAAAATAGACGGACTTGGGATTTCAATAGTGGTAAACTATTTAATAAAGAAGCCAAGGATAAATTAATTGAAATATTAAAATTACCTTACATAAAAGGTTTAACTCTTAGTGGTGGAGACCCTTTATGTTCATATAATGACATATTAGACTTGGCTAAGGATATAAAAGATGTATTTCCTGACAAGGATATATGGTTATATACAGGCTTTACTATTGATGTGATTAAGAAAACAATGCCAGATATATTAATTTTCGTTGATGTGATTGTTGATGGCGAGTTTATTGAGAGTAAAAGGGACATTACCTTGGCTTTCAGAGGGTCGTCTAATCAGAAGATTTGGATAAAGGATAGTGAAGGTAATTTTGTTCTTTCTAATTTAAATTAATATGTATTTAATGTGTGGTGGCTTGATTGAAAAATATCAGGTCACTATATTTATTTTATAATAGTACATCATAAATGGCTAATTTAAAACGATATGGGATTAAGTTCCCTATTACGATACAATCTGCCGATAACACTTTGATAGATTTGAATCAAACCAAGGATGATGAGGTGTATTCCGAGTTGGTGCATCTCATTTTTACACCGAAAGGTCAGAGACTTAGAGACCCTAATTTCGGTACAAGATTGATTCAATTTATATTTAATCCGAACGACAGTGAGACTTGGGGTGATATTTTAACCGAGATTAAGGAAACAGTCAGTAAATATATACCAAGTTGTTCCATAAAGGACTTAACGGTTAACGAAAGTGATAACGGAATAGGATTGAACGTGGAAATGAAGTACACAGTAAAACAAAATGGTACAAATACTGAGTATACAAAATCAATAAGCATTTAATTTGAACAATGTCGGAAAACAAGATACAATATACGAACAGAAATTATGATGATTATCGTAAGAGTCTGATAGAATTAAGTCGAAAGTATTATGGGGATGTTTTCGATAGTTTTGGTGATGCAAGCATAGGTCAATGGTTGATAGACGTTTTGTCGGATATTGGCGATAATTTGAATTACCATATTGATAGGTCATATCAAGAGACGAATATCAATAGTGCGCAGCAAGTAAGTTCGCTACAGGACATGGCGAGGACAAATGGTCTAAGATTACCAGGCAAAAAGAGTGCCTTGTGTGAGATAGAGATTTCGTGTGTTCTACCAGTATATCAGCAAGGAAACAATGGAAATGGTAATATCGCCCAAGCTGATGAGAATTATTGTCCTTATATCAAGAGGGGAACATTGTTCTCGAATGGTTCGACCACCTTTGAATTGATGAATGACATTGATTTCGCCAACCAATTCAACAGTGATGGTTATTCAGACCGTGAGATTATCCCTAACAAGAATTCGAATGGAGTTATTGTTGGTTATACCTATAAAAAATTGGCTGTTGTAAGTGCAGGACAAAGTAAAATCTATAAAAAGGTCATAACATCATCAGATATCAAGCCTTTTATGGAGGTGCTGTTGCAAGACAATGATATACTTGGTGTGGAAAGTATCATATTCAAGGAGGGTAGCAATCTTAATTCTGATCCTACTATTGCTGAATTCTATGTGGATGAAGAGACTTATTACGATAAGTTGAACAAACCTGTACAACGTTATTTCGAGGTTGATAACTTATTGGAACAAGAAAGATATGGTTATGAATTGCAAAAGACGGATATAAATGCACCTTTGACGGATGGCGAGAAAACAAACAGAACTTATTATAATCCGATATGGGATAAAGAAGGCTTTATCATAGGTGATGAGAATATCGACGTAAGGGAAGTCGTAAGAGGCAAATGGAAACCATTGAAGAACAAATTCATTACCGAGTATCAGGATAATTGGTATCTCAAGATAATATTCGGCTCTGGTGTAAGAAACAATTATGGAGAAATACCTTCAGATGCAAAGTCATTCACACAATATATGATGTCGAGGATGGAAGCGAATGATTGTATGGGGGTATTGCCCGAGACAAATACTACGATGTATGTATTATATAGAGTAGGCGGAGGAGAAATGTCGAATATTGCAGCAGGAACGTTAAATTCTATCATCTACCTCAATATGGATATTGTTGGGAATTGTGATGACAATAATAATGCAAGGAAAATCAAGAATGTCAGAAACTCACTGTCAGTAACAAACACGACTCCTTCATATGGAGGAAAGGATGAACCGTCAACTGCTGAGATGCGTTATATGATAAAATACAATAGTGCGGAACAGAATCGATGTGTCACATTGAACGATTATAAATCAAGGATACAGAAAATTCCTGCGATGTATGGTTTACCTTTCAGATTTAGTGTTAATGAGGAGAATAATAAGGTAGTTATTTATACCCTTGGTCTTGATTATAATGGTAAGTTGACAAGTTTATTGGCTGAAACTGTGGCAAACAATATCAAGACATATCTTACTCATTACAAGATGCTCAATGACTTTATTGAAATTAAGAGCGGAAAAATAATCAATGTGGCGTTTCGTCTGACAATGTATGTCGATAAGTCATACAGCAAATCAGAGGTGACTAAGAGAGTTATCGATATGGTATATGATTATATGGATATTAGAAATCACCAAATGGGTGAGGATATTTTCTTGGGCGACTTGTCAAAGGAAATAGGAAAACTTGACGGCGTACAGAATCTCGTGTCTATTAAATGTTATAATAAAGTCGGTAACGGAGGCGATGGATATTCGACCGATACAATTAATCAACCTTTGGTAAGCGTATCGGACTGTTGTAATGATGAATATGCCGAGAGTGACATAAATACTGATAATCAGATTGACTTGGATTCAAGCGATTATACGCTAATAGGGGATTCAATGTCAATGTTCGAGATAAGGGATAAGAATCATGATATCGAGGTCATCGTAAAGACAAGATAAATTTTCATCATTCACTGATATATGTTGAAAACAAGGTGCTAATGTTCTATTTTTATATAGATAGACATTAGCATTTTTATTTTATAGAATAATGGGATGTAATTGTGGAAAGAAGAATTTAAGCAATATATCTAAATATACCGATGATGGTAAAGATTTTAACGAGGATAATGGCATTATAGTCAAGGCAACACAATTTTTAATACAGTTGATGTTCGGCATTTTGATAGCGATAATATTTATCGTTATGGCAGTCCCTATGATACTATATGTGGTGTTTTGTCTTATTTTTAATCTCACACCATCTCTTAGGTTAAGGGATTTTAGAAAACTATTCAATAAAGGATAATGATATATTGTTGATGAGAAGACTGACAACTGAGGAATTTATAAATAAAGCCAAAGACATACATAATGATAAGTATAATTATACTAATACTGTGTATGTAAATGCTGTGACTAAAGTTTCTATTATATGCCCTACACACGGGGTTTTTTATCAGTTACCAAGCAGTCATTTACAAGGGCATGGATGCCCATATTGCGGAGGTTCCAGTATTAAAACTACTGAACAATTTATACAAGAGGCAACGAATAAATGGGGTGACACTTACGATTATAGTAAAACAACATATCGTAATGCTTTGACTAAAGTATGTATTATTTGTCCCGAGCATGGAGAATTTTGGCAACCTCCAAGCAGTCATTTACAAGGGCATGGATGCCCAAAGTGTCATTTTTTAAAGAACGGATTGAGACATCGTTCGAATACAGATGAATTTATTATAAAAGCCAAGAAGGTACACGGGAATAAGTATGATTATTCTAAAGTAAACTATGTAAAGGTGAAGGAAAAAGTATGTATTATTTGTCCTGTACATGGGGAATTTTATCAGACACCTTGTCATCATCTTATTGGTAATGGTTGTCCAAAGTGTAATTATAGTAAAATGGAAAGTATAGTTGAAAATGCATTACTCTTTAATAATGTGCAGTTTGAATCTCAAAAGAAATTCAAATGGTTGGGAAAACAGAGTTTGGATTTTTATTTACCAAAATATAATATTGCAATAGAATGTCAAGGTGAACAACATTATAAACCTATAAAATATATCGGTGGCGATAATAAATTAAGTGTGATACAGGAAAGAGATAAAAGAAAATTAAAATTATGCAATCAAAACGATATTGATATCTTTTATATTAAATATACAGACGACTGTAATGAGGCAATTAATAGAATATTAGAAAATATTGATACATTATAAGTATGAACAACGATTTGAGAACATACAGGATAAGAACAAAGGTCGGTGAGGATAAACCTACTGTGTTAAAAGTACCTTTAAAACAGACATATGATACTTTTGAGATACTTTCGTTAAAATTAGACCAAAGTAACTCTTATAAGTATTATACATCTGATTACGGTGTCATTGTCGGTCGTGTCCTTGCTAATGGAGGTGTAGGTATTCCGAACGCAAAGGTATCAATATTCATCGAGAGTGACGAGACAACCGCTGATATCAAAAAATATATTTTATATCATTATTCATCAGTACAATCTACTGATAATGATGGTGTAAGATATAATTTATTGCCAGACGAAATAGATGAAGCCTGTCATCAGAATGTTGGTACATTCCCTAACAAGAGATTAGTCCTTGATAACAAGGATGTAATGGAAATCTTCGATAAATATTGGAAGTATACCACAGTTACAAATGAGGCTGGTGATTATATGTTGTTCGGCATTCCCACAGGCTCTCAACAATTGCATGTAGATATTGACTTGAGTGATATTGGTATATGGTCACAAAGACCAAGAGACCTTATATATAAGGGATTTAATATCAACCAGTTTGATAGTCCGAACAAATTCAAGACAGACACCAATTTAAATTCGCTGTCTCAGATTTATTCACAGGATAGAGGGTTATATGTGTATCCTTATTGGGGAGAGACAACCGAGAACGGTGATACCATTGGTATTACCCGTTGTGATATACAAATTGATTATAAATTTGAACCTACCTGTATCTTTATGGGTTCTATCGTAACTGATAAAGGTAATAACGCAATAGGTAAGAATTGTACTGGCACTGATTTAGTGGGAAAGATGTCTGACTTGTCAACTGGTGAGGGTTCTATTGAAATGATAAGGAAGACCCTCGACAATAAAGTCGAGCAAGTGCAGATAAAAGGTAATCGTGTAATCGATGGTGATGGAGTATGGTGTTACCAGATACCGATGAATCTCGATTATGTGATGACCGATGAGTTTGGTAATTTAGTACCAAGTGATAATCCTGATAGGGGTATACCTACTCGTACAAGGGTGCGTTTCAGAATTTCATTGGATGAGCAACCTAACGATGGCTCTGCGAGAAAACGTTGCAAATATCTTGTTCCTAATAACCCTCATATCAACGACGATGGGTTTAAAGAGAATCTTGACGCTGACTATGAATTTGGTTCGGCAACAAGAGAGGAGAGTTATTGTGATATGTTTTGGAATAAAGTATATACAGTTAAAAACTATATTCCAAGACTACAAAAAAATAGTAAGGTAACAAACCGTAAACATACAGGTATAAAGTTAATAAACCATTACGGCGATAATAACCCTATGCCTTATAATGGCTTGAGCATTAAATTAACCTTCACATTCAGATTGATTTGTGTGTTAACCAAGGCGTTTATTACCTTAATCGAATTTTTGAATATCGTTATCAGTTTATTGGGTACACTACCTTGTTGGATTGGTAGTTTGAAACTGCCTCTCATCGGTCGCCCTTTTAAATTCTTATTGAAATTAATACCGAGCTGTATTAAGCTATCGTCGGAATTTTGCGATGATGGAATAAATCCTAATGTCTATTATCCAGGATGCACAGGCTGTGTATGGAATAAAAAAACAAGAAAAGATTGCCAAGATTATCAATCAAAGCAGCCAAAGGAAGAACAATTGAGATGCCTTAATTCAACCGCACAGCTATATACTTGTGTCGAGAATGAGCTGGCACAAAGCAATGATGCGACATCGTTCAATTTTTACAATGATTGGATTAATGGTTCGCTTTATGCACCTCTGTGGTATCGTAAGATTACACCTAAAAAGTCATTCTTATTCGGTTTGTTTAAACGTAAGGCAAAGGATGAGTGGTGTTCTGCCGATAGGGAGTTCGGAAGCTTCAGATTAATGCAAGCATGTGCTGTTGCACGTCCTGCGTCAAAAATGACATATGCCAATTTCGATGGTAAAGCAACGACTATGAGAATCGTCGATGGGAACCAATGTGGTAATAAGTGCCACGAGACAGTAAAGAATCAAGATGTTACCAATGGTGTAATATCCCCTAAGTTGACAATGTTAGGACAAACTGTTTATTATTATCGTGCTGTTGAATATGATCCAACAGCAACCCAAGAGAGCAACACTGATGTCAAAGGTGCCATTAAGACGTTATTTGCGACTGATATTGTATTATTGGGCAGTTTGAACAATTGTGATTCACAAGGAATACCACAATTCTTCAAAGAATTGGATTCAAGCACCTATAACTTACCAACTGATATTCTTTTTACTGATAATGAAATCGTTAACAGTTTCGATGACAATGGAAATCTTGTCGATGTAAAATATACTTCAAACACTGAAATGACAGGATGTGACTGGGGCAATAAGAATGAGTTCGGTAAAGATGACGGAGGCTTATTTTATGGAATCGGTTGCTCGACTATTGAGATGCAAACCAAGTCTTGCGTTAATTTAAGCCGTATCTGCGAGTTTGGTGTCTCTCTCGATGAAAGTAAATATGTACCTAACTTGAAGAATCTTAGTGGCGATGAAAACGCTTACGATTTGTTAATTGCCGATGGTTTTGTGTCTCACGATGAACTATATAATTTGGATGGCCGTTCTATGTTTGCAACAATGAATGGCAACAGACTTAAGACTAAACTTAACACAACTAATGGTCTGAGAGAATATGATTTCAGATATTTGTATCCCGAGAGTTTCGATGGCTCACTTGAAAAGATAATGCGTGACAAAACAGGACGGTATGGAAACGATGTAAATTACAAGAACAACTATAACCTTGAATCTGCCAGTCGTGATTATTATATATTCAGAATGGGTAACAATCCTTATTATTATGACAAGGAGTATCGTTTCCCTCGTTATGAAAATTCATTCTATTTTTATTTCGGACTAAAAAACGGAAAGACCGCAATTGAGAAATTCAACAGTCAGTTCTTTAGTGAGTGCGAGACCGTTAATGGGCAGGAAGCATCTATTGGCATAAAGGTAAACCCTAACTCCTGGTGCTCGAATGACGATGAGAAGAATAGGGATGGTTATGTCGCTTTGGATGTAAGTGGAATCGCCACGCCTTATGACATTATCATAAATTCAACAACGAATTTGTCTTATTCTGTCTCTGCTAATGACATAACATCAGATAAGATAATAATCAAGGGTGACAAGGCTTCTGCTGAAGAGATAAAGAAACTAACCGATAAAGGTTATGTCGTGTTTGATGATATAAAGAATCTCGAAAACAGTGAATATCAATTGACAATTACTGACGCAGATGGTGAGATTACGACATCTACATTTAGGATGATTGCTTCTTATCTAACATATAAGACTTATGTTGATAAATTCAGACAGCCTAATAATGTCTTACAGTCGGAATACGCTAATATGGCGGCTATTGCTAACGACAAGAAAGGTTTGGCGAAAGATTTTGCCCAAGTTATCGAAGGCAGTGTGGATAGTCGTGAGATAGGCGGTGTAATAGTCGTATATGATGTATATTTCAATAATGATATATTGAAGGATTACAAAGTAGAGATTAAACCTTTGGCTTCTGATTTTACGAATGATGGAAGTTACACGCCTGTCGTTTACAGTAGTAATGGTACTGTCTCTGGTAATGGTTTCTTGGGCAAAGTCGGTGATTATTTAGTATTTGGTCTCCCTAAGGGCGATGTCAGATATTCTGTAACCGTGACACAACTATGTAATGGTATCGACAGCAAGAATAGTGTCGAGAAAACATTATTGGTTGAACAGCCGACCCCTTATAAATTGTATATAAATGATGTCGATTATGACGTAATAAAGGACGGTTTCGATTGTGGGTGGACTATTAGCGGTAAGACAGATAATATCAAGTTAAAACGAGGTAATTCTGTAAAGGGATGGTTGACTAACTTAGACAACGTTGATGATTTCATAGGGGACGACAATGGTCTCTTTAAATGGGAGAACAACGATACATATAAGTTGGAATACTATATCGATGATATGGACGATTATAGACTTAATCCCGACAAATATGCCGATAACATTGAAGAAATGAAGGAAGCACGTCGTCAATTTATCAAGTCGTTTAAAGAAACCTTTTATCTAAGTTGTCCTTCCGATTCATTGTCGTTAAACGTTTCAGTAAAGACTGATGACTATCCTTATTCGACGGCGATAATATATCGTCCAGAAATGGTATCAGAAGAAGAGGAATATAATACGTTTGACGGTTGTGATAGTCGATTATTAACGACGGACAATCAGATTGATGATGTGAAAATACCAACGTTAACCAACTTTGATAACACACGATATGGAGGTGGTGATAAACTGACTGATGCGAAGATTAAGGACGCTGTATTCGCAAGGGATATAAACAGTAGTTGCAATAAGGAAGCAATTTATAAGCATCCTTATTTTGTTGCGGCGGTCAATTCAAAAGGAAAAACCCTTCCGATGACGAATGTCGGTGTAAGTAAAGAGGACAATTCATATAAATTGAATGGAAATATTGCAGGATATTTTGGTTTCCATATAATTGATAAGATGTTGGTTAATAACATTATCAGTTGGGCATACATTACAGATATACCGTATTTTAAACCTTCATGGCAAGGTTTTAATGGCAAGAGTGTTGTTGCAAAAGAAGGTCTATTTGCAGGTATCTTGTATAACGGCTCACCTACGTCTGTGGATGTGAATGGCAATACGTTGTTCGAGTCACAGACATTGGCAGGTGTCACGTTTAATATAACGACAGTCTCTGATGGAACGTCAATGGCGACTAAACGTGTTATCACAGGACCAAATTTATTAAAGACTTATAAAGGCTATAAGGTCGATGATAAGACCGATGCCTATGTTACCTTACCTCCTGTATCGACAAGAATGAACATCGAGGACAGTAACGGTTGTCAAATTGATGAGACAATTTTCGGTGGAATGAGAATGACCGCAGGAGGAAGTTCGGTTAATAATCTTATCACTGGTGAAAGGATACTGAAGATAAATTTATCGAATGCTGACAGTTCGGGCGATACATATTACTATATATATTCAACCGAAGGAGGATTGAACTATCCTATAAACTCAATTGATGGAAATAACTTCATCACAATGTATGATGACAGTGAATGGAAAGACGACAATAACGCATATCGTTTGTTTAACTATAAGACTACCAAGACAGTTTTACAGAATCTTGTCGACGAAGGTGTGAAATCGACGGTTCCGAATACCGAAGATGCATCGCAGACGACAGAATCGCATGGTTATGGGACAACGGGTAGTTTTACCAATATAGGAAAAGGTAAATCTTATTATGTCGTTGCTGTGACAGAAAATAACTGTAGGGCAATTTCACCAGTGTTTGACTTTGTAAACTTGGAAGGTGTCGTAGAAGTATCGAAGATATATTCAAAGATAGAGGATGGTACTGAGGAAATTGAGACTGAAGTTCCTGTGGTAGATGAAGAAGGTAAACCAGTACTTAACGAGGACGGCACACAGAAGACTGAAAAAGTAAAGTCTACTGTTACCAAATACAAAGATATTGAGGATAATATGATTGGCTTCTATATAGATGGACTCAATGTAGATTCAAATAACCCATATTATTTCAATAAGTATCGTTATTCCTTGGAGGCAACTTGTGAAATAGATAGCCTTCATAAGGTTACGGCAAGTGGTGATTTGAGTGGAGGTACAAATAGTCCAATATATGCGATTACTGACAGTAGTACTTTTGACTTGCTTAATGAGTATACATCTTTACCCCTTAAACTTGGTAATAAATTAATAAAAAAGAAAACAACCTTCACTGCGGTCGATTATACGAATTTGACTCACATATTCTCAGCAGGAAAAATAGTGAAGAAAGACCGATACCGTATATTATTGTCATTGAACGATCAAGAAGGTAAAGGTACATATCATTTTAATGAACAAAATCCCGACGATAGTGACTATACTGATAGGACATTGTATCTTGAGAAAGATGATAAGTATGAATTGCCTTATGTATATGATGATGACGGTGCGAAGATAATGTTCTGGACAACTTTAAAAGAAACCAAATGGAACAGTAAGAAGCAAGAAGGTGAAATAAGAATTACACCTATAGGTAAGGCTACTGTAACTGAAAGTATGATATGGTATGCAGTATGGCGTACGACGGAGTATGTCACATTTACCTGTGATAGTACAAACGGAGGTAAATGGAGCGATGATACCACCGATGATTCATTGTCAGAAATTACAGCTTTAGGCAAGGTTACTTGTGAGAAAGGAAATCCTGTTAATAACGACAAGAATGTTAAGTTCGGCGGTTGGCAGTGTGATGACACGACTGTCATTATCCAAGAAGATGGAACGGTTGTGACTGATCATGCCTGCACCGTTTATCCAAAATGGACAAAGTCATATACCGTCCGATGGATGGATAAAGACATATAAAATTTTAGTTCTTAGATTATTTATGTAATATGGCAGAGAAAATATATAAGACTGAGACTGTTGAACAAGGCAATAAGGCAAATTGGCCTAATCAATCCGATTATGTAGAACCTACGAGAAAGGGTTATCTTTTCAATGGATGGGATTATGATTGGAAGAACAAGGTAATAACCGAGGATACTGATATACATCCAGTATGGGATAAATATACGGTTGTTGCCGATGCGAATAGGACATTAATTAGTGGAGACGGTGATAGTAGTACCGATCCCACTAAAATGTTTTATTATCTCAAGACTGATAGCGGACGGATATTATCTGATAATGTTTCTTTTGAAAAGGTCGCATTATCATCTGATGAGTTGGAGATACAATTCACTGATAATGGTACGACAAAAGAGAGTAATAAGAACGTCAAGAAAGTAACAGTCAAAGAAAATGATGTGAACAAAGATAGATATTATCGTTTTAAAGCGAAATACACAAAGGATGATGGAGTCTATTCAGATGTCTGTGAGATAAGACAAGTTGGAAAAGAACAAATTATTTTACCACCTTTCGATTATCTGACATTTACTTACAGTTGGACTTCCGATGATGGTCGAGATTTGGATAGTGCAACGGTTGTGAGAAATTCCGGGATATCTATTAATGACATCGAAACATTGGATGACTATTATGTCGGCTACGGAGGTAATGGAAACAGCAATGCCACGGTTACTAAATATTTGAAATATGGAGGTGACAATCAAGCATCTGGTGACGAGGGTGCGTTGGTTAATTGGAAAGATATTTTGGCAACCAAGGATTATATATCTGATGGTGTCACGACTTTGTATTTAGACATATATGCCAACTGGTTTAAAATAAGGAAGAACGGAAATTTGTCCATAACGTTTAATACCTATAAAGGAGATGATGGAATGGAACAGAAAGGCTATGTATTTAAACCTACCGGCAATACAACCTTGGTGTCAACAAAATCTTTAAAGAATCTTAATGCCTATGCCGCATATGCATATAATGCATGGAAGCCATTAGACCTTATGAAGGAATTTTATAGTAAGATTGCGACAGTCGAATATGACATAAGGAACAAATCCGCCTTGTTGATTGGTAATTATACAAAGAGTGGCAGACAATTAGAATGTTATGGTTCCTTTGATGGCGAGGAGATAAATTCGACAAATTATAGTTTATCATATTTTGATAAAAATGCTCATACAGGTCAAGTTAAGATAGGTAAGATAAGGGAAATCTATAATGGAATAACATCATATCTAAGTTGGGATGTTAACACCTTGGATTGCATTAAAAGTTACTATAATGGTGCTGATGATGACAGTCTTAAAGTTCAAATAAAGAGTGACGGAAGTGGTGGATTAATATTGGATTATAATATGCCAACTAATACGGGAACAACAGGTTTAGTCCGTAATGTCGATGTCCGTCTCTCTATGCCATATAATGATGAAAAGTATTATACACCTAATGTAACAATAAATTTTTATCAAACTGAAAAATGAAAATAAAATTAAATAGCAGCGATAGTGTGAATTCTTTGAATAAAGATACATTCTCCGATTTGGAGTTCCAACAAACTACAAAACCTTTCCACGACTTGCGAATTAAAGAAACAGTCGACCAATATGAGGTATTTAAGGAAGAGAAAGAGAATTGTAGTAAATACAGGTTAATATTAACTATTAATCCGTATTGCACTAACGTGCTATTTAATACCCTTACTGAGATTGTAAAAGATGAAGGTTCTGATAAACTGGAAGTCGTAGGTAATGAGAACAATGCAAAATCTTGCAGTAAGGCATATGGAAATGCATCCCCAAATCGTTATCAAATGATAAGGAACACTGAATACTCAAGGGATGAAATAAATTATGAATATTTACCTGGTTATGATATTTTCAACAATCATATCCTCCGTAATACTTCATTTAAATTGGTTAACTACAACAACGGTAAAGACCGTGATGTATTTAATACAATAGAAGACTATATGAGATATTCTGACAGTAGTAATGTCAAGTATAAGAAAAGAAATAATATATCATCAATAAGCAACGAATATAATCGTCATTTATACTTGGCAGATGATATATTAAATATCACGGATAGTATAAATGCCAATTTATCAGAACAAAACGGTTGGTGGGGTTTTGTGAATGCCTCGTCATTAAAGAATAAGTACAGGACGAATACCAACAGTGATAAATGGAATAGTCTAGGGATAGAGCATACGATTTGCAACAAGAAAAACTGCGAGTTCGTTGATATGTATCCTGACCGCACCCTTTATTCGTTCAATCCTAAGTATAATTCTTATAAAAATAGATTGGAATATAATTGGGATATCTGTATTACTTATCCATCTGAAAATTACTATGAGCATCCATTGGTCAAAAATGCCGAATATGGAATTAATGCATTGAAAATATGTTCTATTGACAAAATGGTAGGCACCAATGGTAATGACGTCATTGTGATTAAAACATATGTTAAGCATGGACTGAAGCAAGGAGATAGCATCTGCATATATTTTGATGGCATCAGGACAAATCGTCTATTTAAGGTGTATTCATTAGGTGACATAAATGCCAATAATCAAGATTATATTTTCATTATTAATGGTACAAATATGCTCGATGAAATCGGCGAAATTGACAATAAGAAAGCGGATTACCGTCTAAATAGGGTAGTAAACGGGGTCGAAAGTAAATATTATATAAGGAAATTTTCTAAACTGCCTAATTTCAAGGCAAGAAAGGAAATATTGACCGATAAAATTGCCTCGACAAATGAAGATTTCAATACTTACGTGAAAGAAAATGCGCTAAAGGATGGAAAAATACGTGATTTCGATAAAGAACAGTACCAATTAGCATTCGCAAGCACTGTATATAATGATAACTCGACGCAAATAACATTTACTGATGGAATTGACATATCATATATAAGGGATAATTTGGGAAGACCTCTGAGTGAGATGTATGCGACCATTGTCAAGAACAATAAGGGTTATAAAAAATGGTATAATAACGAGAACAAGCTGCCTACTGATTATAAAAATGAGGATTACGAATATTCTCATTGTTTCGGTCGATTATGCAGTGGTTTTGAAATGATGTACGGTGGTTATCTTGATAGTGAGAAATATTCTGACGTAAGAAAGTTGAATAATATAACGTCTTATGATAAATGTCTTGAAGGTGACGGTGAGATAAACAAGGATGATGACTTTTTTTATGGTGATATTGTAGCCTTTAATCCTAATGAGTGTATCGAGACGGTATTGTCAGATGTTTGTTTCCGTTTTAATACTGCACAAAGGGAATGGAATTGTGACAAAAATAATTGGATAGGTCAATTTCAATATGACGAGATTGCATCGGACGATTATGACTACTCGAATAGTGATGTGAGTTTCAAAGTGGATAAGAAGGAATTAAACACCGAAGAAAGTTGTGATACCATTAGACCTGAGGGCTATTATTACAAGGCGCATTATAAAATCCCCTTGAAAGGTATGGGTAGTCTCAAACAATCGGCACATCATACCATTGCTGTTAACAGTTCAAATTGTATTGTCGTCAATAATAAGGTGTTGGTACAAGTAAACACTAAATTACGACATAAGTTATCATCTAATGATACCTTGTTGTTCTTCGATTCATTGGAAGATAAGTGGTATTCTACCAAGGTGGTTTATATAGATGGTGAAACCAAGTTTTTTATTGATCCGAATGGCATACTTGATGTCGACGGAAATTCGCCGTTAGGCAAACAGGTACCTCAGCTCGAACTTATGAGTTTGCTCAACAATATGGAGAATAACCATATGTCTTTATTTAAGAAGAATGAGGAAATACCGTCGTATGCAACACAGATAAAGGGGGAGAATACCTTTTTATGGAGGGACGTTGTTCCTTTGGAAGATTCTGAGAATGATGACGGTAATGAATACGTTTTTGCGAACGGATATTATTATATTACGAAGGAAATAAATTTTTATCTCAGAAGACAGGATCCAGAAGGTAAGTTAGGCTTGTATACAAAAGAAGGCTTCCCTAATGATGTTTATGGAAACATAAAGAAAGAAAGTAATTATGAATATAAGGACGAAACTCACGTGAAATGTTAAGATATAAGTTAAAACTTGATAATAAAGCTGTTGAAAAGGACATTATACCAGTTGATAAAGTTAGTGTCCTTGACCCTCATTCATATGAGGGAAGAGATACTTTATTGGTTAACTGTCATTATTCGGGTGCTAAGATAAAAAAGGATTCTAAAATATATATCAAGAATACTGTAACCTTACTTGATAATGAAGATGCGCATAATACCAATTATGATTATATATTCGATGACGTAATAAAGGCTGCTTCATTGAATGATACAAATCAAACGTTTTCTTTCTTTATCGGACGTTATTACAAATTAGACACCGTCACGGTATCCTTGGTACATATTGATGGTGTTGCATATGTATATTTTTATTTTAATGATAGTCATTATTTTACTAAAAATGATATGAATGGCAATATAATGGACGAAACAAAACATCCTTACATTATATATGCATCTATTACAGACAACAATGGTGCAAGGTTAATAGTCCCATTTAGTTGTCATTATGTGACGAAAACTGTTTTAAGGTGTCAATATGATACTGATAGTACATCATTAAACACCTTGGTTACAACGATACAAGAAAATAATGCCTTTTTTAAGAATGTTACCGTTGATGACGTAAATCTATTTTATAGCACGTTGTTCAGTCAAACCATTAATGATGAGGTCGGCGATATAAGCAATGTGGAATTTTATAGGGATAATTTTCTTTATCGTTCATATGGTCTTACGTCGGATGAAAGGTTTTACAATGTAACGACGGATTTTTATTATGAAAAACCATTGTTCAATATAGCATTACCTTTCTCTTCAATGTTTCAGACTGATTTGGAAAAAGATGGAAATTTAAACGAATATTTTACCGAGACTGAAAAAAAGAAGGCAATAAATTCAATCGTTGATATGGAAAAGGATGTATACCACCCTTGTTACATTAAAGATAAAAAATTAATTTATTTAAAATCGTTGAAATTTAATTTACATTTCCGTAATCATACAACCGACGGTAATTGGACAACAGACAATGAAAGTTATTGGAACGGGACATACATCTCTAATGGAAAAGTCACTTTGATGGATAATGTGGGTGATAGTGTTATGAAAAATGGCTTCTTCTCATACGACGATAAATCAGAACAATCTGATCTATTGTCATATTTGGACTTTACTAACAATGATGTGAAATATCGAAAGAATAAACTAAAAAAATCGTTTCTCCGTCTGTCATTCTATGATTCGATGAATGCATCGGATCAAAACTTATTGGCATATTATACCATATTTTATAATACTGGCAATGCATTCACAAAGTTGATGAGACATTTCGAGGAAGAAGATTATAGTTATTCGATGATCAATACGATTAATAGCGAGAACACGAATAAACTTAACGGCATTAGGGTAAATCGTGAACCTTATTCAACAAAAGGGATACCTAATGATGAAGATTTAAGAATCAGTTCGCAATTCACGGTAAGTGATAAATATCAATCGAATAATTCAAGCGAGGGTTTTTATTTATATCTATGGAAGGATAACGACAGTGGTATCATCCCGTCTGATATTTATCTCAAGGTTGAGTTCAATCATGCAGGATATGGTCGTTCCATACCGATGATGATGCCCTTTGTTGACCCTAAGAAACATAATGGGACTAACGGGATAAAGTCATTTCAGAATATATTGGATGATTTCAACGGAAACGGTGTCGATAAGCCTTATGGTATACGACAATATATAAAATATTCCTATATTCATCTAAAATATAAATATGATAAAGAAAATCAATGCCACGCATACTATCTTGATGATAATGTTTATGGTAATTATGACAGTTCGGTTAAGGATAATTGCCTTGCGTTAAATCTGTATGAGGCAAAAATAAGTGATAAAGCATAATACTGGTATGAAAAACTATAAATATTCATTGTCACAGGAAGACATATTATCATTTATACCTTCATTATTTCCATATGTCGATTGGAACGATAACAATGTGTGTGAGCTACATTACGCAACGGATAACCACAATGGTTCATATGCTCATATCGTGCCTAATATGAAATTGGGTGATGGACGTATATTGTCGTACCGTGAGTTAATGTCAAAGTATAAAGAAGGCAGTGATGATATCGTAAATTCTTACGTGGAGAAAGCGATTGGAAAGATAACAATTGAAAAAGATGATTTCGGTAATGATTTAACTCTTTTACCTGAATATGTATATCTTTCAAATGTGGAGTTTCTGTATAATGAGTATCTAAATGTCAAATCATTGTGCGAGAACGGTCACATTGATGACAAACAACAACTTTGTTGTCTTCGTGAAAAATACCGTAATATGGGTGGCAATACCTTTTTAAACTATCTGAAGACTTTATTACCCAAAGCCAAGGAGATTGCAAATGAATATTACACTTATGCGGTAATAGATGCAACTGACTCATTGAAATTGAGATTTAAACTACCATTATTTCAGTCAATAGATGATATCGGTTACATAGATAGTCCAATTGAGGAATGGATAGCAGGAAAGATGTATTATAGCGGTGATTGCGTAATTTATGGTAACGACGTATATCGTTGTAAGTCGAAGACAGGGAACAAGGGAAAATATAATGATGATACTGAGAGAATTGAATTCAACGAAACTTCTTGGGAATTGGCATCCAAGGATAATTCATCAATGAGAAATGTAACGGGTACAACAGATAGTAAACTTAAATCATTACGACGTTATACTGAATATATTAATGCTAATGATGAAACCGAAACGCCATCATTCAGTGAAGATTGGTTATTTTTCTATCGCAAAGGGTATGTGACTAATTACAGAACATTAAACGATGAATATGGAAATATTACGCACACAGGAACTGATTATAAAAATGGCAACGACCTAATGGCATATGGTGATGTATTGATAGATATTACGTATGATGATAGTAATAAATTAATCTATTTCAAATATGTCTTAGATGCCCATTTGAAAGCGACGTATCAAAAGAGTGAGACAGATGATGACGGCAACGTGAAATATATGTTCAGTGATTTCAGTTATGATGAAAATGATAAAACACATGGTGTAGTTTATACGGACGTATATTCTTATACTGAAGGAAGTGATATCGATAAATTAATAAAAGGCGGAGGATTTGAGAATTATATTTACGATGGTTCATTGACTGACAGTGATTTTGATATGTTCACTAAATTTGAATTTAATACACTATATTCCTCAATGTCATATGAGGTTACCTGTGGTGATATAAAGATACCAATTACATCGACTCTGAGTACTTTTGAAAGCACTTATTTAGGCGATACAATTTCCGTCCCTACAATTAGAAGAGATTATTTCAACGGTATTAGTTATGTCCCGTCAAAGGATATCGATGTGGGTATTAATAGGGGCAATACATCGGCAATGGAGAAACATCTAAAATTCAGTGAGGTTAAAACCCTTGAGGATATGGAATTATTTACAAACGGAGGCTTTTTCATAATGAAGGAAGATTCTTGAAAAAGAATATATTGATTATTTATATTAAAGTAGAAACATTGGAATATAATGAATAATACATACGGTATTGTCAGACCTTCGACCCTTGATGTCGATAAGGATGTAGAGATATGGTACAATTATCGTTCAGATAGAACAACAAATGATGCAGCGAATGCCACTTTCAACAAAGTGGATGATGTGGTATCGATGCTCTCGTGCGCCGAAGCAACTATCAATGGTACAAATCAAACACTAAATGGGATGTTTAATCTTTCATTACCAGTATCTATTTTCGGTAAGGTTGGAATTTATACCATATATATAAGACCAAAGGAAATAAATGCCACGATATATGATGTCGGTGCCTTGGCTGCGAGTCCTGACATACGTGGAATAGTTCTTAATATGAATAGTATAACAGAAGACCGTGCGTTATTCGGTAATGATAATCTGACGGGTTATAGAATCGAGTATCTGAGTACTGATGGTAACAATGAACGACAAGATTATTATCGTCTGGTTACAAGTAGTAATCTATGCGAGCCAATCTCTCAAAACTTGACATCGGCGAACACGAACGCTAATGGTTATCGGTATAACGAAAGTGGCTCATTGTCATTTATCACCTTGACTCCTAGTACATCTCCTAGTTTTAAACCTAATGCAACGCCTTTTATAGGAAGTCCTGGACAGGATATTATTATAACCAATACTAAATTTGATCCTGTTTGCATCGAAGTCGAGATGACTAAACATGATGTTGAAAGCTTATGGACTTCCATTAATGGAAATACAATTCGTAGTTTGGATAACGGCTTGGTTACAGTCTACAACGATAATGGTGAGATATTCACACAACACGAGTATTATACGTTGAAAGATAACTATACACAGAATGACAAATATGAAGTGAAGAAATCTCGTGAAGGAAACATTGATTACATCGACAGCAGTGATGAAATATTAAACAATTAGAATTTTTGTACAATGTCAAGATACACAAAATATCATAGTAATTACATACTTAGAAAAAAACATCAGAATACCTCCAAGGGTACGATTTATGAAAGAGATTGGGTGACTACTGGTAGTCAGTATAATTTCGGCAGTGGTAAAACGCCGTATTATACTGACGGTAATTTTGTGTTTACAACAAGCAATGTAATCAGTAACCCAAAACATCATAAGATTTCGTCATCGTCGACAACATACCATTATGATGATGTCAAGGACGCTAAGAATGATACAAGTAAGATAAAGATAGTCGAAAAGACGAATGATATACGTGATTACGTCTACTATGGTTCTTGTGTTGATTTGATAGTCACTTCCATTGAAAATATAGTTAATGAATTTCCAGGAGCAATAATTGTAACCAACGAAAAACTTACAGTACCTCCTTTATCTGAAAGCGGAAAATTCATTGAATTGAATGAATATATAATTAATAATCAATTCGATATTAACTTGTATGAAGAAGAAGTCACATTAAATGACGGTGATAATCCATTAAGGTGGATTACGTATTCAATCAATGATTATGTCGTAAACGACGAAAAAATTACATCGTATGTAATAAATACTTACTTCGATGAAAAATGTTCCGCCCATAATCAATGGGATTACCGTTATGCAAATAAATATGACAAAGTTAATGTTATTGAAATTATTATAAATGGTAAGTATACCATTAAGGGATATAAGGTCGAAGACGATTTGGTTTTTACTTACCCAAAATCATCTGGATTGGTAATAAAGCCATCGGAAGATAAAATTAATGAATACTTTGACAATTTGGAGGGTTTCGAAAGATTGTTGCTTAACAGGACTACAAATCCTCTGTATTCAAATGATTTAATTACTCCGATAGAAGGTAAATTGGCTTATTATTATATTAATAAGACATATACGTGGCCTTCGACCGATTATTGTATCGATGTCAGTTCATCTCATTATGAAGAGTTCGTTGACAATATGTATGCTATGGCACAATCCTTCGATGAGTTATGGACTGATAATCTTTATCGAAAAATGACACATGAGGCAATAAGCAATTTCGATTGGACATATACGAGAGAATTTAATGAAGGAGACGATGATGCCAATATTCAAGGTGGTGAAAGAATGAAGAAAATACTTCATTTTTGCGGTCGTGTATTCGATGACATTAAGAAATATGCTGATGGTATTAAAATTTGTAATAGTGTATCGTACAATGGTAATTCGAATATGCCGAACTCCGAGATAACCGAAAAATTGTCGGTCGGAGGATGGGAAACTTTATCTGTTATTCCTTCATTTGAAGGTGTTGATACAATTACTGTGACTAAAGACTTCCTGACGAATGGTAAATATAAATGGTTCAATCATTCAAATAGTCAAGTTTTAACGATGACGGATGTTGACACTAATTTTATGAAGAGATTGTTGCTTTCATCCAAAGCGTTATTCAAGTGTAAGGGAACTATTGAATCCTTGCGTATGATGATGGGAATGTTTGGTTTTAGTGAAAACAAAGGTGATTTTACAATAAAGGAAATGTATTATAAAGTAACTCCATTGTTAAAAACATCATCAAAAATAGCCGAGTATAATAACAAGAGAGATGTTACAGGTAATTATGAAGAGGATGATGAATATTGGGGTATAGCAGTCAAAGACTATGTGTTTTCTGATGGTAAAACTTATGTTATCCCATATGTAGATAAAGATAAGAACTTGGATAAGAAAAATTTTTATTTTCAATCAAACGGTGGATGGGGAAAATATCTTAACAATAATACAGTGATTAATACTGTATATACTGATGATGGTATTAATTATTGTGAGACGACATCGTATCTCAGAATGTGTCAAAATGTAGGTGAATTGAAATATATTAGTCAAAACGATATTAAAGAAGGTGATGTATGCTATGTGTTTAGCCTCGATGATTATACCGAAATTACTGGTGAAACTCCGACGGTTAACATTACACACTATTTCATTGCAAGGAAAACGGATTTCATGTATGTGTGGGACAATGTGAATCAAGATAGTAGTGAACAAATTCGTAACAAGGTTGAATATATCAAAAGCATAGTGACTAATCTTATTGGTAATAATCCCCATTGTGGTTTCGGTAAATATGATTTAGGTAAATCTTTCATCGAAGATATTACCCATCCTTTTGCCAATATAGTACAAAATCCTTTGACTGGATTAACTGAAGATGAAGTTAAAGACAATAATGCAAATTTTAAATACACATTCATTGAAGATAGCGATAAGACCAAGGTTTTTGCAAATACTTATACATATAAGGAAAACGAAGACGGAAGTGCCACTGTAACAAAGAATATAAACAGAGAGACAAATGATAATTACTATATAAATTCTAAGCTCGTTATTTTGACGAATACCGTTAAAGGTGATGAAAAAGGATTGTTCAAATCTTATTTCAGAGAAAAGATATTACCTTACCTAATGCAAATGACACCGTCGACTACAATATTGATACTACGTAATTTTTAATATGGAAGACAATAATATAAAATTAAATGGAGAAGAATACAGTTTTAACATTGATTCTAAGACTAATAGTTTAGTAATCAATGTTACGGACTGTTCTGCTTTGGATTTAAAAGGATATGATGGTTGGTATAAATACAAAGTCATTGGTAACAAAATTTCATTCATTATCAATAATAATTTATCTGAAATTGAACGAGATGCATCATTGATGGTATCTAATTCGATGTATCCCGACAAATATGCGTACATTGCAATTAGTCAAAAAGGTGAGGTATACACATTAAGCAGTGACATTGTAGCTAAAAATAATATGTCTCCATTAATAGATGGTGAGGATTTCACGTTCAATATAAAGGTAGATGGTGGTGATAAAAAATGTATAATAAAAGAGATAAAGGAATATGTGTTATCTGATGACGAATATATTCGTATTCCTTTTGACAAATCATTGATAACGGAGTTACTTCAAATAGACGACGGCGTATATAAATTAAATGTACATAATATGGGGCGTGTAACGGAAGACGCTTACTATTTTGAAATCGTATTAGTACACAATAACAACTCGTCGAAAATCTTGAATCTACATTTGCGGTATCAAGATTTATCAAAGAATATTGTCGTGTCACCAAAGGCATTGGAATTTAAAAGCAATGGCTTTTCAACGAATAGAATACTTAAATTGAACGGAAATCTTATTGACAACGGCATTGAGGAAAATATTGTTAACCCGTTGGATTGGTTACATCTTATGTGTGGATATGACTGTATCTATGCATATGTTGACACTAATGACAGCGAAAGTGTCAGAAACGGAAATATTACGATATACGGAAACAGCGTTAGCATTAAACAAGATGGAAAGATTAAAATCGAAACTCTTGAATCCTGTAATCACGATAGTATCGCTGTAGTTTATAATGAAGTTGAGTATATTGATGGCGTTGAATTAATAAGTATTAAAGATAATGTCGTTAAACTTAGAACAAATACTTACGAGAATGATAAATATGTACATGATTCAATGATAACGGTTAATTTATCCTGTAAATGGGCAGATTTTTCATTAGATTATGATAGCGAAAATGAAATCCACATAATTACCGTTATTGCTGATGATAACTGTTTCGATAACGAAAGAAAGTGTATTATGACAGTAAAAAACGCCGAAGACACAGAAGCATCTCGACGTTTTCTTTTGACACAAAAATCTTTATCAAAGAATTTAATGTTAGAAGAGATTAATGATTAATCAGTCTTTCCACATCATTATTTACATCATCATAGGAATTTATCTTAAAATGATATATTTTATAATTGTTGGTAACATCGTGTTGTTCATAACTTAAGTTATCGACATTTAATTCGATGTAGCCGTGACCTTCGATATTCTCTCCACTGTTTTGTTGCAGCAACGAGCCACAATAGACTATCGGTATGTCATTCTTATTAAGTTCTTGATGTTTATGAATATGTCCTGCAATTACACAATTACAGCCCTCAAATTCTGTTATTGGTAAACCATTTTCTGAAACTCGCCCAAGGTCAGTCACACTTCCATTTATATCTCCGTGATAAAGTCCTATCACTCTATTCGAAGGATTATCCTTAATAATCTCATCTAAGTCTAAAGGACGTTTAAAACCATCAAATATGGAGTATAAGGCAAAGATAACGTTATCATCGACATAGCATCCACTCTTATATTCTGTCTCACGGTCTAAATAGACTACGTTAGGATATACATCCTTGATACCGAATGTCGGACTGATGGAATCCAAGCGGTCTAAGTTATTCTCAAGCATATCGTGATTACCTGCGATGATATATGTTTTTCCTATCGCATTGAGATAATTAAGCATCATATGGAATGTATCACTTGCTTCATTACTTATTCGTATTTTGTTATGGAAAATATCACCTGCAATAATAATACGAAACTCATCGTTCGGTATATCTTTGGTCGCTTTGTATAACTCAGCAATGGCTTGTTTTAACATTTCGTGATAAGGTACTTTTTCCTCACTGTTGGGTATGTGTATATCGGCAATTGCAAAAATTTTTTTTATCATAATCCTAAATTTTAATACTTGAAATTCGTGTGCAAAGATACTACTTTAATATGTAAAGTAAGAAAATATTATGGAAAAAAATCTTAAAAGAGTTATTTTAGGCATTGATATTTCCACGACTTGTCTCGGTATTTCGTTGGTCGGTTATGATGGAGATAATGTTAAATTGCTATATATAAGTCACATAAAGCCAAAGGTAAATACGAGAAAAATCAAAGGCACCGAAGCTCTATTTGCAAAGAGCAGAATATTTAAAGAGAAGTTTACGGCATTATGTGATGAACTTAATATAAGGGATTCAATTACTGATATTGTGATTGAAGAACCATTACCTAGTTCGCAGAATGTAAGCACAGTTAATACCTTGTTGAAGTTCAATGGAATGATTTCGGAATCCATGTATGAACTTACGGGCGTTGTTCCTAAATATATCTCATCTTATGATGCAAGAAAATTTGCTTTTCCTGACTTGATGGCAGTACGGAAATACAACAAGAAAGGTGAGGAATATTCATATAAGAAGATTAAAAAGGCAATAAGCAACAATGAACTAGTATTATTTGGTAGTTATCCTTTCGACTGTGCGAAGAAAATGATATTATGGAATAAGATTTCCGAAATGTACGACGGAATTCAATGGTTATATGATAAAAAAGGTGAGTTAAAAACTGAGAATTTTGATGCTTCGGATAGTCTAGTTTGTATATTGGGACAGATTTCGAAAGAAAAATATAAGGACGATGTCCCTGTTATAATTTTAACTGATGAAAGTAGAAATAAAGATAATATAGTTATAAACTATGATTTTAAATTTTGCGATCAAATAATAAATAAATCTATTGAAATTACTGAATAATAATTTATTTTTTAATTTTTAATTGTTTTTTATTAATTAAATAATATATAATGGTCCGTATACATGTATACGGATTTTTTATTTTTTAACTTTTAATATTTTGTTATTTAAGAAATAAATTGTATTTTTGCAATCAAAAATATTTTAAGTGAACATAATAATGATGATTAGATATGATAGACAGTAGTATTAATGAAATAATTAATATCGTTAATGATATTTTTGGTACGCCTAGACGAGAAGCATCCATTGACGGGTGGACTGAATATAATTGTCCCTGTTGTGCTGAAGAAAACGGAAATACTGTCGATGGTAAATATAATTTTTGTATAAACTATTCAAAAGGTGTATGCCATTGTTGGAAATGCGGTACGAGTGGCAGAATATCGAAGTATGTTCGTCGTTATGGAGGTAATGATAAATTAACTGAATATCGAAATATCGTAAATGAAATCCGTAGGAGTCAACAATACAGTTTGGAAAAATATGGAATCGTCAATGATGCTGAAATACTTAAGATTGAAAATACAGTAACGTTACCGAAGGATTATTCCAATGATTTCACAAAGGATGATAGACAGACGATATATGCCTTGTCATACCTAAGAAAACGTGGAATCAATGACAATATCATCAAAAAATTTAATATAGGCTATGTGGGATGGACAAAAGAACCTAATATGAGTTTCCGTATCGTTATCCCTTCATATGATGAATTTGGTGATTTAAATTATTATATTGCCAGAGATTATTCAGGGAAAAACAATAAACGAAAATATAATAACCCTGAAGTCCCTAAGACATCATATATTTTTAATGAAGGCTTAGTAAATTGGTATGAGGATATTACATTGGTCGAAGGAGTTTTTGATCATATAGTAGTCCCTAATTCGATACCTCTATTGGGTAAGGTGTTGGATGAAAATAATGCATTATATTCAGCTTTGGTGAATAGGGCAATGGCAAATGTAAACGTGATGTTGGATGGCGATGCTGTAAAGGATGCGAAGAAATTGTATTACAAACTTGAAGACAGTGCATTAAAGGATCGGGTTAGAATAATAATTTGCGATGATGGTTACGATGCCTCAACAATATATGAGAAATATGGTATCGATGGCATTAAGACGATAATGAAATCTAAGAGACGATTGGATGATTTCGACCGTATTTTCAATGTATAGGATAAAGGCTTAGGATTTCTAAGCCTTTTTGTTGAATAATTGTATTAAGTCATAAATAAATGCAAGTATTTTAGAAAGGAAGTTTCCATTTGAAAGTGATGTGAATAGTACATTGATAGAAGAACTACGGCATACCTTTGTTGTATTTTTAACCCTGTTATACCATCCATTCAAGAATTTCTTTTGACTTGGTTTTTTAATAGTTACATTCTTGTAATATTGGTTGCGCTGTCTGATAAATTCAGTTTCGACAGCTTTCATCTTACTCCCATTCGCATATTTTAATGTAGTTGTGCCGATGACACCATCAACACTTATATTTGTCTTATATACATTATTGATTGCCTTTTGTAGAAGTTTGGCAGAGGTCTTGATACCAGCATTAACACCGTGGCAAAAGAGATGCCCTGCAATTAATAAGCTCGTGAACTGTTCGCACTTTAATGGATAATAATATGTCGTGTAATAGTATTGTTTAACCGAAGCGTCCAAGGATGCATCCTTAATCTTTGCATTATATTTAATTGGCTTATGCTTGTCGATGATTTTCCATCCACTCCAATTAGGGTTGTATGCCCTTGATATACCGCAATAGGTTTCCTTTCCTTTGTCTCCTTTGGTTTGTTTTTCGTTGCCTGAACTGTAACCACCTTCGTGAGACAATACCATATTTATTAGTTTTATCGACCTGTCAGTCATATCATTTAAGTTTATTTAATATATAAATATCAGTTGGAATATTAAATATTTTAATAAAAAACGTATATTTGTAATCGATAAAATATTGTTTTAAATGGAGATAACATTAGTTTTGAACGATAGGTTATATGACGATATTGATAGAATGTCGAAATCGTTAAATATTTCGGTCAATGACTATTTGATTGAAATTATAGAGGATGGTTTCTATACCGATAAATACGGTGATTTGAATAAGATATTGAATAATAAAAAAGAAGCCGCTTTCAAAGAAAAGCTTATTGAGAATACCGCAAAAGTAGATGATAAAAAACCAAAAGAGAAAAAAGAGGATAGAAGGACTAAAGAAGCCGAAGTCGTTAAGTGCGAAAAGACCAATATAGCCGATTCCACTGAAGATGAGGCAACTGAGAAGATAAAGAAACGTGTTAGTAGAACAAGAACCATAAAGAGTAAATAAAATGATAGAGAATATAAATCCGACAGATAGATTGGTATTCGATTTGAACATGTATCAAATTGATTACAACGAGCAAAAGATAAAGAGTTTACGTAAGGAAATATCCGAGAAATACGGTGTCCCTATGAAGAATGTCGAAGTGAACTTTAATCCTATAACAGTCAAAGATGATGGCACAAAGATTTCATTGGCATCGGATATTGTAAACAATATACAAGACCCAAAGTTCCAACAGAAGCTGTTCGGTGAGTATATTGAGATGAAGGATATAAAAGATGTAAATCTCGACGATATCGTTAAAATCGATAATGTAATTAATGCCCACGTCGATTTTGATGCATATGCAAGGTATAAATCATATAAAATAAAGTATGCGAAATGGGATAATTATTTATCATATGGTAAAGGAAATTACTTTGATTTTACGAAATTAAAGGGTTTGGTTTTACTGAACGGCGAGCCTGAGAATCAGTGTGGAAAAACTACTTTTGCAATTGATTTGTTACGCTTCGCTCTTTTTGGAAAGTCACCTAAGTGTCCCACCCTCGACAGTGTGTTCAATATTTACCTTGATAACGAGACTGAAGCTATGGTCGAGGTAGGTCTTGAAATAGAAGGTATCGATTATGTTATTAGAAGAACAATTACAAGACCTCCTTTGAAGAAGCGAACTGCCAAGAGTAAATGTAAACAAAAGGTAGAGTATTTCAAGAAGGTGAATGGCAGTAATGAATTGATTGAAAATTGCGAGGCCGAGAGTGGAACACAGACTAATAATTTGATTCGTGAGACTATCGGTAATGTCGACGATTTCAATCTCGTAATATCTGCCACCCGTAAGACGTTGGACAATCTGCTTGATATGGGTCAGACCGACAAGGGCAAACTTTTCTCAAGATGGTTGGGACTATTAACCATCGAGGAAAAGGAAAAGATAGCCAAAGATGAATACAAGAAACTAAGCAAGGATTTGTTGTCTAATCGTTATAATAAGGGAGTATTGGACAATGAAATTAATGATATGAAATCCGTCATCAATAACAATAACGGAAGAATAGTAGAACTTGAGGATAAACTTAACAAATCCAATGAAAAGATAAATGAACTGAATGAGGAGAAAACCAAGATACAGTCCAATCGTAAAGAAATAAAGGAAGAATTAATTAGAATTGACATAATGACAATAGAGAACAAACTATTAAGTCTGTCCAACGAGAAACTGATAAAGAATAACGAATATTCTATTGCAAAGGACGAATATGATAAGATAAAAGATTCTATATTTGATGAGACTACTTATAAGAAGGCACTTACTGATAAGCAGCAATACGAAAATTCAAATGCCGAGATAAAGGGTCAGATCAAGATAATAAGAGCAAATAATGCCAATATTGAGGCATTGATAGCACAGAAAATTTGTCCTACTTGTCATCAAGAGATAGATGTAACGGCTCAAACATCAGTAATTGATAACAATAAACAAGAAGAGAAAAAGTTGATAGCCCAAGGCGTTTCCAACAAAAAGATGATAGATGAATTGTCGGTTTCGATAAATAATATGGAAATACAGAGAGCCAATGTACAAAGGAAATCAAACCTTGAGTTTAAGATGTCAGCAATAGAAGTGCAGATAAAAAATCTTGATATGAATATTTCTGAGTATAATAGGCAGAAGAATGAGATAGAGACTAACAAGGATAACATTCGTTATAACAACGAGATTGACAATAAGATACGTATTTGTGATGATAGCATCCGTGTTGAAAATGGAGTAAAGGAGCAACTTATTAGGGAAATACAACAATACAAGACAGAAAATAATAATTATGAGGCTGAAATTAAGAATCATCAGATAGTTATTGATAAACTCGTCGAGGAAGAAAAGGTAATCCGTAATTGGACTTTGTATCAAGAGTTGCTTGGCAAGAATGGAATCGTCAAAATAGTATTGAAGAATGCATTACCGATAATTAATAATGAGGTCAAAAGGCTTCTTGAAGGTTTGTGCGATTTCGATGTTGTTTTGTCAGTATCGGATAATAACCAGATATGTCTTGACTTACTGCGTGATGGCAAAGCAATAGACCTTGGCACAGGTGCAAGTGGTTTCGAGGGAACAATTTCTTCATTGGCGTTACGTGCTGCACTGGGAAACATCTCGATAATTTCAAAACCGAATGGATTAGTATTGGACGAGGTACTAAGCGGAATTAGTGCTGAAAACGTCGCTAATATTATGACTTTGTATCATAGGATGCTTAACAATTATGATTTCATTTTGCATATATGCCATGATACTACTTTGGTCGACTACCACGAAAGTATCGTAACCGTGACTAAAAAAGATAATGTTTCTGTCATAGAGATGAAATAAACCATATTATATTTCGTATACTATAACATGTTTATTTATTAAATATGATACTATAGTATATGGAATATAATAAAATAAGATTCTTTGCGTTACAATGTAAAAATTTAGATGAATTTGAACAAAGTGTAGAATGTCAAGAAAGTCGTAAAATGAATGTGTATGAAGAATTAACCAAACATTTTCACAGCAAAAAGAAATACTATACCAATGACGATTTATTTTTCGTTGCTTCTTTTTATAAGACAAGAAAAAAATTTATGAAAAATAGTTATAGTGCTTATGATGTTGCCCGTAGACGAAAGTTGTTAAATGATATTTGTTGCCATATGAAAAATTATTTTCATAAGGATGTAACAAAAGAGGATGCAATAGAGGTCGCAAAAAAGTATTAAAGGAATAATATGCATCTGTATCAGAGGCAAGTGAGAAAACTGTCATCAGTAGATCTTCGATATATAATATGTGCAGGCATAAGGTAAAATACAAATTTTTTAACGAGCAAGTTTTCTTATTTGAAAACGATGAATTCGATTATAATATAAAAGAGAAAATTAAAGAGAATAAAGAAAAATGTTATGATAGAGTAGTTCGTAAATTTGCTAAAATATTAGATGGGAATATAATAGAAATATTTAAAGATGCCCATTTAGCCGCAATGGATGTCGGAAGAAGTGAAAGAAGTATTTTAACTGCTTGCCAAAAAGGGTGGAGATGTGGTGGATTTTATTGGAAAAGATTATAAAATATAATATACAATATTGCATATGTCAAAAACAATTAAATGGGAATATATAAAGGGACTAGATCAGTATTTTGCTGATATAAAACACTTTAAGTCTCTCTCTCGTAAAGAAGAGAGAGAACTTGGTGTGCGTATAAAACAAGGTGACAAAGATGCCTTGAATAAATTGGTTCAACATAATCTTAAGTTCGTTGTTTCAATGGCGAAAAAATATCGTGATAAGGGTGTTCCATTTGAAGACTTAATATCCGAGGGCAACTTAGGACTTTATCACGCAGCCGAGAAATATGATGGTAGTCGTGAGACACGTTTTATTACTTATGCCGTATGGTGGATTAAAAATTCATTCAATGAGTGTATCAAGAGGAATGATAGAATCAATGAGATGGATATTGATGATTTCTTATGGGGTAAAAATAAAAGTGATACTTTTAGAACTGAAATAATAAATGAAAGATTCGAGGAACAGTTAAATGACATACAGAGTCGAAATGCAAGCATCAATGAATTGATGGAATGTCTACAAGAACGTGAACGAAAAGTAGTTGCAATGTTCTTCGGTCTCGATGGAAAAAAGGAAATGAATCTTGATGAAATTGGACAAGATATGAATTTATCAATGGAAAGGATAAGACAAATAAAAGATGTCGCCCTTATAAAATTAAAGACCAATGTATTGTTGATGAACAGTGATGAAATCCAAGAACTGAGAGAATTGCGTTAATAAACCAAAATGCATTGATACTTATTATAGAATAAACAGATATAGGATATAATTTATGGCAAGAACAAGCAAGAATACTTCTAAGGAAAATGAAACAAAAGAAGTCAAGCAAGAGGTAAAGAATGAAATTGTTGACAATGTTGAAATAAAGGACGATGAGAAAATCGATACTACTGAAGAGACAATTTCGAAAGAAGAAGTTATTGCAGAAAAGGACTCTCCAAAGGAAACTCTTGACAATAAAGAAGAGGAAAACAAGGATGAAATTATTCCATCGGAAGACAGCGACGTTGAAGGTTCAGAAGAAGATGAGATGGTGGAACCCAATGATTATAATGATGAAATCATTGATAAACAAGTCAAGGAAACTGTAGCTCCTCGATGGGCAAAGGATGTATATGGTTATAATTGGATGGGACAATGCTATGATGAATAAATCTTAAATTTCTAAAGTCAATGGAAAAAGATTACAATGAAATTAAAATGATATTCAACACCTTGGATAATCTTGACAAGAAGAAAATCCAAGAAGCAATCGGTAAAGATTCACAAGCAACCGATGGCGTGTCATATACTCAGAATGACGAGATAATGACAAACTCATTGGAAACCTGTAAGACACAGTTCGGTGCTGATTTCACCAATCATAATGACCCAAGTCCTATGATATACTACCCTTCTGACGGTGATGTCGTATTAAGCGGAACAGTACCAGGACTAAACAACGCTAAATTTCAGTTCAGATACAAAGATTCATCGTTTGGTTGCTATTTTTGGTCTGATTCTCTGGTACTTAATGATGACAATATACAGAAGTTATCAAGAATAAACGGTGTCTATAAGAATTGGGTGCAGGAATTGCAGACATCTGCCGATATTAAGCCTATCGGTTATAAAGGCTGAAATAATTTTTATCTTTATTATCGAAATCCAAACCATATTCTATTTATTTAGGATATGGTTTTTCTTATGTGAATGATACTTATTATTAAAGGTATTTGCACGATGAAAAGGATAGATTCTAACGTACTTAGACAAATGGTGTCAGAAGAACTAAACCGTTCTGACATAAGATCGATGATCAATGACCGTATACACGAACTCTTGCGAGAAAGGGAATTTGAAGATAAGATAAAGGACATAACTTCTGAGGTATTCGAGAAATTCTTTAAAATGATGTATACTAAGAGAGGTTTTTGGAAAAATGATATTAAAAGGTAGAACGAAATGGATAATGTAATGGATAAGATAAAAGCCTACCTTTCGCAAAATAAGAAAATGGGTTTCGCCTTAAGGGATTGGCTTATAAGGAATGGATATAACTACACATTGAAGGAGGCGTTGATATGTATTTATAATGCAGCAGACGGAAAATCAAGTGTAATGAATGACATTATAGAGCATTTGACAGAAAAAAGGAAAATTTATGGTAGGACACAGGTATATGCCGATAATAACACCCCTTTGATCGGTTTACGTAGAAACGAGCAAGGTGAAGTTGAGTTATATGGTTATAGACCCAATATGCCCTTAAATCCTAAGGGACAACATATGTCAAGGAACAATAAGATATTCCGTAAATCAGATGATCAAGTCAGCAAGACATATCAGAATTCAGAAGAAAAAATGTATGAGTTGGGACGACAAGTAAGAGATATGTTTCCTGATTGTAGTAATCACGACATCACTTTCATAATGCAAGCGATAAAGAAATATGCTGAAAGTCATAAGATTCATACTGATAAGGTATTGAATATGATGAGAAAGGGAAGATTGGAATACAATGAACCTTTAAATAGATTAGTTCCTCACGTGAGAGAAGGTAGACAAGGAAGAACCATTATGATAGACGAGGCCGTCATGATGGAAATCGCAGACGATGCGAATATGACGGAATACAAGTTTAACTCAAACATTAAGCATTTCTTGCACGACTTATTGGTAAATCCATCTGGTGCGAAAATGCCTTTTATTTTTAAGATAAATGGCGTCAATCGTAATAGGATGATATATTTCTTAAAGAAATTTGGCTTACTTAAGAAAATCGAAAGGATTTCTGACAAGGATAACGAAGGGAAACCTAAGAAAGCCACGATGATGGTAAAATATCAAGTTCCAAAAAAAGATTTCGATAGGAAATTAAAGAAATTATTTATACGTCTATTCGAGGACAACTGTAGTGAGGTTAATAATATCACAGAGGATGGAGAAGGTGCAACCACTTGTGATGCTTCATCGGGACAATTTTCGCAGCCATTGTTCCCATTACAGAGAGGTAAAATGTATCATATGGACGAAGATACCACTTGTGACAGCGTAGGTGATTATCAATACGATGTACCATTTGCGGGCGATGATGAGACTTTGAAACGAAATAATGGCGTTGGAGGTTCAAATTCAATAAATTTCGCATAATAAAGTAACAATTAGGACTATTTATGTATATAGAAAATGATGATAGCCGTGATTTCGCATAATAAAGTAACAATTAGGACTATTTATGTATATAGAAAATGATGATAGCCGTGATAAAGTAATCGAAAGAATGTTGCAAATCTCAGAGGAAAGGGAAGACCTATCTGAACAAGGAAAACTTGACAAGGAGAAAGAGAGAGAACTAATCCTAAGACAATTTTATCAAGGACTAAAGTTATGTACAAGAGGGTAAATAACTGTTAAATAAAATTTTAAGAAAATCTACGAAAAATTATTCGTTTTTATGACGAATTTTTTGTATTTTTGCAAAGATAAATAAGTTAAAGAAATCGTTTAATAGGCAGCCGTACTGCCGAATTTACGCTTGTGGACTGCCAACTATGGATGACCGTTGCTAAAGCAACCTAAAAAGTAGTGATAGGATGAAACAAGAAATAAAAACTAAGTAAAATCATAATTTTTCTTAGAATTTTATATACGGTATAATTATTTTTAGATATATTAATAACAATGTTAGAAGCTAAAAGATACACATTCAGCGAATTAAAGGAGGCACTTGTAAAGGAAAGTAGTGAATCCAAATCGGTTATAGGTAAGGGAGTCATTAAGGATGATGCCAAGAACAATGTAAAGGCTGTTGAGGATATCATGAAGCAGGCTAAAGAATATGACCACGTATCGGAAGATAAACGTGATACAAATACTGAGCTTGGGAAAGATATGAATAAGACGACCTTGGATGTTGAGTTCTCGAACGAACCAAGCAAGGAATATAAAGAACGTGTGAAAGCACAAGCACACGGCTTTGCTTCCGTAAATGATGAAAAGAACAGTTCCTCAAAGGACAATCCTTCATTGGATTATGAAGGCAATAAGAATTTCTACAATAATGTAGAGAAAAATGCAAAAGAAAGGACAGAATATAAATCTGAATATCATCATTCAGGATTAAAGTCACATAATTTGCCAAAAGAAGATACAAAAATAAAAACAGTATTTAAGGAAAGTAAAGTAATGAAAAGATTAGTGTTTAAAAATACTGTGTTCTTGAATGAGGAAAATGTCAAGAAACGTATACCAGAGGATTATAAGATAGATGAAAATCGTTTCTATATGAAAGATTCCATCGGCAATGAATATCTTGTGGAATGCCATAAGGATAGGGATTTTAATTTCGTTCATACAGATGCCACTCTTGTCAAGGCAAGCCCCAAGTTGGTAAACGAGGAATTGGAGAGAATTAAAGCGTTGACTTCATATAGTAGTAACAAATACTTAGGAGAATCAGCAAAAGAGCCTAAAACGGATTTAATCCATAACATTGATATTGCAAGAAAAAAGTTAAACGAGAATACACAGAAATAATAAATAAGTAATATTGGCACATTAAGATGGCTTTAGAAGGAGAACAAATGACCTTTGTCGAAAAGACCATAAGAATGATCGACAAATACGGTATGTGGAAGGTAATACGTGCGATATTACTTATATTGTTGTTTTTATTCGGAATGTATTATGTCCAAGTTGCAGCAACAAGGACTGGCTCAATGGAAGCAAATGAACAACAGACAGAAAAGTCTATTGCAGAACATTCCGAACAAATGGAAGTAAGAAAGGAAATCAAACCTGTTGTTGACAATGTATTAATGAAAGTGTTGCAGTCCACTAATGCTGATAGGGCATTTATATTGGAATTGCACAATGGTTCAAGTAATACGGCCGGTTTACCCTTTGTCCATTGTACTATGACTTATGAAGTAAATCGAGACAGCATAGAGAATGTTGATGAGGACTATCAAAATCTTTCATTATCAAGATTTAATTTTCCGTCATACCTTCATAAAAATAAATACTGGATGGGAACTATTGAGGACTTCAAGAAAGTCGATAACAAAATGGCGACCAGAATGCAGACCAATGGTGCAAGCTATATGGTGATTGCGACAATAGAAAGTGATACCAATGAGTTGGGATATTTTGGTTTCACATATTGTGACGGTAAGGTTCCTAATAATATGAAATTAATCATGGCACAGACTACATCATCGGTTCAAAAATTATCTAGATTATTAGATAAGGCAATAATTAATTAAAACGAACGATAATGTCTAAACAGAAATTAATAGATGTCATACAGTGGATATTGATAGTGGGACTGTCAATAATACTGTTAATAGGCTTTCTCCGTCAGAATGAGGCACTTACGAAAAATGCTGAATATGAGAAAAATAATACTTATGTTAAAATATATGAAAGTCAAAACATAAGTAAGCTCAAGAAAGAAAACAAGGCTTTATATGATTCGATAAAGTCATTGAAAAACGTAGAGAGTGCCATTGAAATTCGTTATAAATACCGATATAAGACGGATACTGTGTTTGTCGCCAAGTCATCAACCCAGACAATAAGTAGAGATTCGTTGTATGAATTTACGTCAGATAATGACACGGTCAATTACGAATTGAAAGTTAAGGCAAGAGACATTGATTGGTATACGATGAATTTTACCATCAATGATAAATTCACTATAATAAATAGAAATGACGATAATCAAAACGAGACAAGCGTCATTCATAACCCTAATGTGACAATTGATGGTATGACAACGTATCACAAGAAAGACAACTCGAATAAGTGGTATAATCGTTTTGCTGTTGGTCCTCAGATAGGAATAGGGGTAAATACACAAGGACAGACAGGTGCCTATGTCGGTATAGGAGTAACATACAATCTATTAAAGAAATAAGTAATAGACAATACATAAAATGATGGTAATGATTGATTTCATTACCATTTTTTCATATATTAATATGAAGATATATTGAGAAATATGGTGTTTTTATCGAAACTAATGGTATTTGCCTTGATATTGGCAATCCTTGTCATTGCAAGGGAAATCATAAGGCTAATTAAGTGCTACATGACTTTGGAAAAGTATGAAATCAACGAGAAAAGGACTTGGCTCGTGTGGTCATCGCTATCATATATAATAATGTCAATAATTTGTGGAATATAAAATGAATTTACAGGATATATTAATGAAATTGTCCGCATATTCGGTAGGTTGTCGAATAATAAATGGTAATTTTATGATAAACATCACTTATGACGAGGGGTGGAAAGTAATACCACCGGAAAATGAAAAAATCGAATTCGAACAGAGAGGAAACATAACATATTATGCTGCTTCAATAAACGAGGTGTCATTTGATGATGTGTTTGAGTCAATAAAAGAGACGATTGACTATAATATCGATTTGCAACGTAAGGTTACACTATATAAGGCAAAGGTGGATGAATTACAAGAAATTTTTGCAAACGAAAGTCTTGATAAATTGAGGACAATAACATTCATATTCGATGAAAAGAAAAAACCAAAGAGAAAATATGTTCGTAAGAACAAGAAACAGGATGATCTTAATGTTAAGATAGATAATGTCGATGAACAATCAGAGGTAACAGAAACTGATATTCATCGGAATGAAGAAAAAGTAGAGAAGCCGAAAGTTAACATTGAGGAACAGGAAAACGTCAATGCTGATGAAATCAATTATAACGAATATGACGGCGAGGCTATTGAAGACGAAGAGGAGAATAAAGTGGATTATTTGGAGCAATTAAGGAATCAATGATGGAACTCGTAACATTAATATCTTACATATTATTCAGCTATGGTATTACCACGATGATGGTATACTTTAATGGCCCTTTTGATTTAATTGAATATTTCAGAAGACTAATGAATGCAATCCACCCTAAGGTAGGTGAATTATTCCAATGCCCTCTATGCCTCTCCACGTGGATAGGAGGCATATTCTCAATGGCAAACTATTTGTGGATACCTATTAGAATAACCCCTTTTAATATGATATTAGGAGGAAGCGGATTATGGTGGCTTATAATACCTATGGATGCATTCTTAACCTGTGGTACTGTTTGGCTATTACACGTACTTGATGAATATTTAGAAAATAATTCCAAAACGTATGAGGACTAACAACGATGGCTAATTATTACGATAGTATGAGAAAAGAGGTAATGACAAACAAGCAGGATGCCTTGATAGCCAAAACGGAATTGGAGAACGAGAAAAATATATTGGTCGACAGATTCAAGAATGGCGTGGGAAATGAATTAAGAAACGACATTCAATATTATACGAAGCCAATTCCTATCAAGAAGCCGTTCAGATTAAAATTCAAGGCATTCTTAGATAAAATAAGATACATATTATTCGGAGGTGAATACGATGGAGCTTAGACATATATATAAATTGGCAGATGTAATTAATGAAGCAATACTTGAAGAGAAATTGCCGAAAGAAATAAGAAACGACATTTCCATTGTGGTCAACGTATCACCAACGACGGCATATGGTATCGACAAGGAATTTTATCGTCTGACACATAATGACAATGATGATGGCTTTGTACATAGCAAGGATATAGATGCGACGATATCCAATGTGAAATTTAATATAAGAGAAAAGGTGGAAACGTAATGTTCCACCTTTATCTATACTACAATACCGATACTTTTTTAATTAATGCCCTATCCCATCCAGTCTTTTCTTCTATTTTGTCGTAGACTTTTTGCACTGAATTCAGATTGGTAACGTCACCAAAGAAAATAACACGTTTATTTTTTACTAACGCATCATCGGTTTGTAACGTCGAATATAACCTTTCAGCTTCCTCGTGATTCTTGCAAATCACGAAATCGAAATCCTCGCTATGGCTAATGATCAATTTATTTCTAACCGTCGTAATTTGTATCACGTCATTGATCTCGTTTAATTTCTTAAGGATTAAATTATCCAATATGAACTGATATGTCTTTCTGTCCTTTTTCGGATGATAACCGTATACATAGAAATGTTCCTCAACGAACCACTCGTCTCTTGCAATTACTTTATATAGCTGCTTGTCGACAATTTCCACATTCACAAATTTACCATTATCATTTCTGAACTGCGTTATGTTATTTTCTTCCTCATCACTTAATCGTTGTACGACGATTACTTCCCATTTGGTGTCAATTCGATTGTTCTTTCTGACGGAACTCTCACAAGAAGTTCTGAATTTGACAGGAAACTTCACTTCCTTGTGATTTTCTTCCAACGCCTTGTTATATATTTCAAAGGCATCGGTTTTCCACCACGAAGCACCTAACCTTTTTACCCTCTTGTGGTTTTTAACAAGCAATACCATGCAATAACCCCATTTGTCACCTTTTTCCTTACGCTCTTTTTCCATCTTTTTCTTTATCTTAGCGTAATATCTTTGATTTTGTTGGTGACGCAGTTTCTTAATTCGTTTTGCTCGTTTCTCGGCTTTCTTTGCTTCCTCTTTTTCTTTTTTGCGTTTTTCACGTTCTTCTTTCTTACGTTTTCTTTCTTCTTCTTGCTTAATTAACCCTTTAAGACCTAACATAGTGTTAAAAAATCATATTTTCTATAAATATATGGCTACTTAATGTTTTTAATAGGAAAATAAGTATTATCTTTGCAATGAGTAAAGTAAAACATCTTATCGTAACCAATATGGTAAGGTATAATTTTTAATTTAAATTTATTTTTAGAAATGGCAAAATTAGGTAAACTTTCAGAAGACACAGTTGAATTGATTGAAAACATTATCTCCGAAACAGGACTTGATAACTACATCAGTGTGAAGACATATGCAGTCAAGAAGAGCAAGGAGGTCATCAAGATTAAGAAAGCCGGACCAATTGAAGGTGAATTGGCGAAGGATGAATCAACCGTGTTTATCATTGTATACGAAGAGGCATTCGACCGTCTTGACGATGATGCGAAGGAAACTCTTATGAGAGATGCAATTAATAATATTATTTTTAATCCCGAGAATGGAAAGGTTTCCATTGGTGCACCACGTATCACTGTTACGACTTGGGGGTTGCAGAAATTTGGTGACAATTTGCTGAGGGCCGCTGAGAGTGCTGTGGTCGCAATTGAACAGATTGCTGAGGAAGAGAAGGAACGCAAGCAGCTTGAAAAAGAGAATAAGAAAAATAAAAAGAAAGATTAATAATGTTTGAGGATAAACGTTATTTATTGTATAATGACGACTGTATAAAGGTAATGCATCAACTTATATCGGAAGGTATCAAAGTTGATGCCGTTATCTGTGATCCTCCATACGGCAAGACAATACTTCATTGGGACAATGTTATCCCATTTGATGAAATGTGGCAATGTCTGAATAAGTTGGTTAAACCAAAGGGTAATATCGTTTTATTCGGTACAGGTATGTTCGCATACAAGTTGGCGTTATCCAACGAGAAAAGATTCCGTTATGAACTAATATGGAAAAAATCTAAGTGCGGTTCACCATTAACGGCGAAATATATGCCTTTGAAAAAACACGAGAGTATTTTGGTATTTGGCAAACCCTCTTCTTATTATTGTCCACAAATGACTGAGGGGAAACCATATAAACGTAAGTATACCCCTAACAAGAAGAATAACTTAGGTTATGGCATACAAGGTGTTGAAACCGACAATAAAGGTACACGACACCCTTCGACAGTGTTGGATTTCCAACAAAAATGGAGAAGACAGGATCAATTACATCCAACACAGAAACCTGTCGCTTTGATGGAATTTCTTGTCAAGTCATATTGTCCTGAAAATGGCATAGTGTTGGATTTCTGTATGGGAAGTGGAAGCACTGGCGTTGCTTGTATAAAGAACAACCGAAATTTCATAGGGGTGGAGATAAATGAAGATTATTTTGACATTAGTAAAGAAAGAATAGAAAATGCAGAAAAGTGATTTCGAAAAATTTGCCAATAGTAAAGGAATAAGCACAAATAAGTTAGATTCATATAGGAATTTTTTAAATCCTATGGGTAATTACATCAATCCTACTGTAATAGAGGAGCGAAAATTGAATGTCGTGACGATGGACGTATTTTCTCGGTTGATGTTAGACAGAACCCTATTTTTAGGCAGCGAAATTGATCCCGATGTATCCAATATTATTTCGGCACAGTTGTTGTGGCTTGAAAATCAAAGTAACAGTGATATTACTATACTTACGTCGAGTCCGGGAGGAAATATATACGATGGCTACAAAATCGTCGATACGATGCATTATATAAAATGTGATGTATCTACCATCTGTATGGGAATGGTAGCTTCTATGGCTACAGTAATTGCAAGTAGTGGAACCAAAGGGAAGAGACTTATATTGCCTCACTCACGTTTTCTAGTTCATCAGCCTATGTCTGGCATTAGTGCAGGTACGCAATGCAGCGACATTCAAATTCACGCTAAGGAAATTGAATTATTGAAAACCGAGCTTACGCAAATGCTGACTGATAACACCTATGGCAAGGTAACTTATGATGAAATGGAAAAGATGTGTGACCGTGATACAATTCTAACGGCATCACAAGCACTCGAAAAAGGGTTCGTTGATAAAATTATTATTTAATTCTAACAACTGATGGGACAGAATATAAGAGAGAGAGTAAAAGGACTATTTGATGATTTGAAAAAAGGAGAGACATTTTCATTTGAAATCAGACAACTGATAAAGAGTGAATTGGAAAGGGTATCAAAGGAGGCGATCGAGTATAATAAAAAGAAAAGAGAAGGTCAAATCAAATGACCTTCTCTTCAAGAATTATGATGTTATCTCATTGCCCTTCTAATAATTCTTTTACCAACCGAGCCACTTGTTGATGAGCTTTGTGAACTTGGACTCTTGATTATCTTCTTTGGTTGGCTTTGCAATTTTTTTTTACCGCAATTACATCCCATTTTATTATGATATTAATTAAATTATTTTTTCATCTGATAGTTGGAAACTTTATCGAATGTCGCAAGGAATACATTCTTTGACATTTCTTTCTTGAAATCATCAATCAGTGATACAATTCCGCTGAGTTTTTCGTTCTTGTTAAAATCTGTACGAATTGCTTCAGCAATATCGACGGTGTTTTGGCATAACTTACCCAAGTCGTTTGTAGATGATATTGAATGTGTCAATGATAAATCATTAAATTTAGGCTTACCATAGAAACCAAAAGTACTTTCGGCAAGATTATCAGTAAAGTCGATGATACAGTCTCTAACTTTGTCGGCAAGTTCGTGTTCGTGATTACTATCGGTCGAATAATGTATCATCTTACAATTGTCGGCATACAGATAAAGTTTAAAGATACTATCACAGATAGTTTTAAAATTCATAATACATACAATATAGTTATTCTTTTATAAATATCAAATAAAATAATATAAATATGTCGAAATTCAAAGTATATGATATATATGGTTGCTTCATAAGGAGTTTTCCGTCATACAAGGCAGCGTTTAATTTTCTGACTATGAATCAAAGATACAATTGGACAATAAAATAAAGTATAATACGATGGCAAATTTTCAACCTGTAATAAAGTGGAGTGGCAGCAAAAGGTCTCAAGCCAACGAGATAATAAAGTATTTCCCAAAAAACATTAATACCTACTATGAACCTTTTGTGGGAGGGGCTTCAATGCTAAGAAAATTGATGGACAGTTCTGATGTAATAAAGGTAAACAGATATGTTTGTTCTGATTTGAACGAAGGATTGATTAATTTATGGAATAAAATAAAGGACAATCCTAAAGAGGTCGCAAATCATTATGAACAGCTATGGAATGAATTGAATAAAGATGACGATAAGGAAAGAAAGAAGAAATACTTCAGCAAAATAAGGGAAAGATACAATAAGGAACACAATCCATTGGATTTTATGTTTATAATGAGAACCACAACCAATGGTATGCCAAGATATAATTCAGAAGGTCAATTTAACAATTCATTTCACGTAACAAGGAATGGTATTTTGCCTGATAAATTAAAGGATATAGTCAATGAATGGTCTGTTTTACTTAATGAACATAATGTTAAGTTTAAATGCTGTTCATTTACTAATATAAAGCCGAATAATGATGATTTCATTTATATGGATCCACCTTATGCAAACACAAAAGGAATGTATTTCGGAAATTTTAACCAAAAGGCCTTATTTGAATATATAAAAACTCTAAATTGTCCTTATATATTGTCATATGATGGTATCAGTGGAAGAGAAGACAACACATTTGATGTCCCTAAGGAGCTTTACAAGGAACATTTGTATATAAAGAGCGGTAATTCATCGTTCAAGAGAACTATAGGCAAATCGAATGATTCTATCGTTTATGAAAGCTTATATATCGGATAATAAATTAAATAGCGATAAGTATGATGAAACGAGTAATAAAATTAACTGATAATAAACTTAAAGACATAATAAAGGAAACGGTTAACACTACGTTGAACGAACTCAGTATAAGTCAGAAGAAAAGAAATGTAAAAGATTTCGAAAACGCATTTATGAAAGGAAAGAGAGGCTTTAATGCGATAAAGACAATCGTCGTGTTTACTTCTGAAAATCCTGATTCACAACAAGCAAGTTCGCAGTTTAACAAAAAAGTAAAAAAATCTCTTCTGAATGACATAAAGATGGGAGGATATTCCTTTGTTCCTGCCATTGGTCAGTTTGGAAATGCAGAACATCCTTATGCTGTCTTTAATATGTCTCTTGATACGGCAAAGATATTGAATGGTAAATATCAGCAAACATCTTTCGTATACAGCCAGTTAAATGATAATGGGGTTATCCATAGTGAATATTGGGAAAAACGAGATTCTACTCTTCCGTATGACAGTGAAAAGAACGACTATGTTATGAAAGATGAATGTAACGAATGGAAGAATATGGCAGATGCTGAGGATTACTTTACCATCGTAGGAAAGAAATTTAAATATTCGATACCATTCGGTATATTTGAAGATAAATATAGATTAATCCGTGATAATGCGATAAGAATCGTCGAATGGGAGAGAAAGAGATGGAATAGCAGTATCGATGAGGAGAAATTGATAAATATGTCCATTCATGGAATAGGGCATTCGCCATATCTGTGGAGAAAAGCTTTAACGAAAGAATAAATTAAATGACAATAAAGGAATTCGTAGAGGAAGCAAGGAAGATAAATGGGGACAAATATGATTATCACTTGGTCGATTTTACAAGGAAAACCGATAAAGTAAAAATTATTTGTTCTAAACATGGAGTGTTTGAACAGTCGGTTAAAACGCACTTACGAGGTTGTGGATGCTGTAAATGTAATATTGAGGAAAGGGCAAATAAACGTCGTTACACTAAGGAAGAATTTATTCAAAAGGCGAGAAAAATTCACGGAAATAGGTATGATTATACCGGAATAGAATATGTAAACAGCATAACACCTGTTGAGATAACTTGTAATGTTTGTGGTACTACGTTCGAACAAAGACCATCTAGCCACATAAATATGAAACAAGGTTGTCCTTTCTGTTACGGAAACAAAAGAAAATCGACCGAGGAATTTATAAGAGAAGCTGATATAATACACAGAAAAAAATATGACTATTCGAAGACAGTTTATAGTGGTAGCAAAAACGATGTCACAATTATTTGTCACGAAAAAGATAAGAATGGGAATGAACACGGTGAATTTGTTCAACAGGCATTGACACATCTACAAGGTCATGGATGTCCAAAATGTGCAAACTGTTATCAACGTAATACAGATGAATTTATATATGAAGCAAAATTAATTCACGGTGAACTTTACGATTATAGTAATGTTGTCTATAAGGATAGTCATTCCAAAGTAAAAATTATTTGTCATAGAAAAGATAAGAATGGTGTCGAACACGGAATATTCGAGCAAGTAGCCAAAAGTCATTTAAATGGCGAAAATTGCCCTAAATGTAAGTTTGAAAAATTAGCGTTAATTAATAATTCTACAACAGAGGAGTTTATCAAGAAATCAAATGAAATCCATAATGGAAAATATCTGTACTTAAAAACTGTATATACGAATTCTAAATTACCAGTAATTATAACTTGCAGAAAACATGGGGACTTTGAACAAACCCCTTCAACTCATTTACGAGGTCATGGCTGTCCTAAATGCAACCAATCAAAGATGGAATGTGAAGTAATTAATTTCCTTGAGCAGAAACATATTAAATATATATACCAGTCATCAAGTAAAGATTTAAAATGGCTTGGCAAACAAAGTTTAGATTTCTATCTTCCAGAATATAATATCGCTATTGAATGTCAAGGAGTACAGCATTTTGTTACGGTTGATGTTTTTGGTGGCGAAGAAGGATATCGATTGAACGTTAAAAGGGATTTATCTAAATACAATAAGTGTGCTTCTAACAATATAAAATTATTATACTATGTAAATAAAAATATTATAGAACAGGTAATTGGCAACCAAGATTATAATAATATCTATAGTACCACAAATACTTTTTTTAATTTAACGAATTTTAATATCAAATATTTGGAGAATTGAAAATAAAGTAGTACCTTTGCATCGAATTAAGAAAATTCTTTTAATAATTTAAATTAAATAGTGGAAATATGGTACGTTTTAGTACAAAAAAAGTAGGAGTAGAACCTACCGAGGTAAACTTCATGGGTGAAAAAGCTTTCAAACTCAAAGAGAAAGAAGAATTGGTCAGCACTGTGATGACAACTTTTTTGGAAAATTCTTACTACGAGAAACAATCAGAGATTGTCAATCGTATTAAGGGGCTTCTTGATAAAGTTGACCCATTGTTCGCCGCTAAGTTGGCAATTTACGCTCGTAATAATGGTAATCTACGTTCAGTAACCCATCTTATTTCAGCATATATCGCAAGGAATTTACAGAATAAGGATTATGCGAAAAACTTTTATAATCGCATAGTGATTAGACCCGATGATATGACTGAAATTCTTTCTGCATATGCTCATCTTAACGGAATGGTAGACAACGACATTAAGAAAATACCTAATTCAATGAAGAAAGGCTTCAAGTCTGCCTTGGAACGTCTTGATGCCTATCGAATCGACAAATACAAGATGAAGACCCGCAGTTTCAGCCTTGTCGACCTTGTGCGATTGTTCCATCCAAAGGCAACACAAAAGAATGCTGAGGCATACAAACGGTTGATAGAGGGCAAATCATTGAATGGATTGTATGATTCCAAAATCCTTGAAAAAGAGATGACTAAAGCTGGGCAGAAGACTAAGGATATGTCTGAGAAAGACAAAGTAGAGGCAAAGAAAGAAGCAATTACAACAGTGATTGACAATGTGAAGGGAATGCCTATTATGAATTTGCTCAGAAACCTTCGTAACATAATTCTTTATGCCCCGGATAAAATTGATGATGCTTGCGCACAGTTGACCACAAAGGATAAGATCCTTAATAGTCGTCTTCTTCCTTTCAGATTCGCTACTGCATATGCTGAAATCGAAAAGATGAGGTACGAGAACGAAAGTTCAACAAATAAATCATCGATTCAATTCGAGGATGAGAAAGTGTCAAATCTTTGTAACGAGGATGAATTTAATTCTAACAGGGAGAAGATTCTTAATGCAATCGAAAATGCACTTGAGCTTTCTTGTCTGAATATTCCTAAATTGGATGGTAATGTTGCTATATTGGTAGATGATAGTGGAAGTATGAGAGGCGATGACGGAGGCTCGTCAAGAGTATCCGCTTTCTCGAAGACAAACTCTTCGATGATTGCCCACCTATTTGCTTCTATGGTAATGTATCGTCAAGATAATGTGTATGTAGGTCTTTTCGGCGATAAGTTGATAACGGTTCCTGTAAAGAGGGACATGAGACTTCTTGATTACACGAGTTGGACATATAAGAAAGGACGTGAGTGCGGAGGAGCAACCGAAACTGGCATATATGATTTTCTTCGTAATGTCATTAAGGAGAAGAAAAAGATTGACAATGTCATTGTATTCTCTGATTGTCAGATAGGCGATGGTTATTCTAAACATAGTCATTATGATGACTTTACCGCTTGGTATGGAAATTCTTCCTCTGATAGAGGAGAACATTTTCACGAGTTGTTCAAGGAATTCCGTAAAGTCAATCCAAATGCCAATTTTATCGTCGTTAATCTTATACAAAGTGGCAGTACAAGTGTGTTTGACAGAAGTCAGCGTATACTGAATATTGCAGGATGGTCTGACAAGATTTTCGATGTAATCACCTCTCAATGTAAAGGTTGGGATGCTGTGATAAAAGAAATCGAGGCAATTGAGATTTAAATACATTAATATTAAGAAAAGGTTCAATGGATAAGTCGGAAACGATAAGTTCACTGAGCTTTTTCTACTTTAGGAAATGCATAATGAGAAATAAATTTTTTGAAATATTTGAACAAGATAATCCGTTAGCGATAAAGTACTTCGAAGGAAGTAAGCCAATTACAGAAGGATTGATTAAGACTTATCCGATTAATAACACAGTTAAATATATAAAAAGATTGTTTGGTTTACAAGATAATCAGATAAATGTTATTAACAAAGGTGATATACATAAGATATTAGTTATGTATGAGAACACGCCTGAGAAGAAAAACCAAATGAAAAAGGCAATGAATTTATGTGGTTATGAAATAGCAAATGAAAACACTGAGAATATTTACAATGTCGTTTATCAGATGTATACACAGAAGTTCAGCGATTCGTTGACATATGAATTGAAGAAAAAAATGGAATTTTTAATTCATATAACACCTTCTTATAACAAAGAAAAGATATTACAACAAGGATTCGTACCTAAAAGTAAGAATGAAATATTTACGTATGGGAACGAAGTGTTCTTTTTCACGCAGGATGCTCCCATAATACATATCGTCGACCAAGTATATCAAAAAGACTGTAAGATAAGAAATAATTTAAATAAACACCGATATACATTATTCAAAATATCATTGAATAAGGTGCCTGACAATATCAAATTTGAAATTGACCCTAATTTAGATTTTGCTGTAAGGACAAAAGATAATCTAAGTCCGAAAGTAATAGAGGGAAAACCGATAGATTTCAATGTTGTGGAAAAATATAATAAGCTGATTAAAAATTTTTTCAAATAATATGCATAATGAACAGATTTATACACCGTCTAAGGTTGTCAATTTTATCTTGGACGAGGTAGGATTTAATAAATGTGACCTTATAACCGATAAACATATTATTGACAATAGTTGCGGTAATGGTAACTTCCTTGCTGAAATTGTGAAACGAGTATTTGAATACGTAGAAAAGGTCGATAGGGATTATTTGGAAACATATATTCATGGTATTGAAATTGATAAGGGTGCATACAATGAGACCATCGATAGATTAAATATCATTGTGAATAAATATGGTGTCAATAATGTCCAATGGGATATTAGAAATTCCAATGCTTTAACTGAATGTGATTTCGTTAATCGTATGGATTATGTCGTCGGAAATCCTCCCTATTGCAATGTGCATCATTTATCAAAAGAGAATTATGACTTGCTAAAAAATAATTTTTCATTCTGTTGTGACGGGATGACTGATTTATATATAGCATTTTTCGAGAAGGGTATCAAGATGCTTAATAAGGATGGTATATTAGGGTATATAACACCTAATTCTTGGTTAACAAGTAAGGCTGGTTATTGGTTGCGTGATTATTTATACGATGGTAATAGACTGATGAAAATCTATAATTTCGATACCGATAAATTGTTCGAAGATGCTACTACATTTACTTGCATATCAATATTGAGAAGACACCCAAGCATCGATGATAATGTAACTGTTTATCACGGTAATTTTAATAATTTAATGAATAATATTAATCAAAAACACTGTATTGTTAATAAAAATGACTTGTTCATAGGAGAAAAAATATTAACTCAAGTTGAGACTAATAATGTGGTACGTGAGGTATTATCGTATAATATAAAAGACAATGGTAAACGTTTTATAGTAAAAAATGGATTGGCCACATTGAAAGACAAACTGTTTATTATTGAGACCGATGATAAAGATGTTAATATTGATAGTTACGTTGATTATTATTGTGACACTGTAATCGATTGCGTAAAAGCATCTAAAGGAGAGCATAAATACATAATCTATCCCTATGATGAAGAAGGGAAGAATTTAGATTATGATAATCTTTGTTTGTATACACGTAGTATTTTGGAACAAAGGGCAGAGAAATTAGAAATTGATACTGCCAAATCTAATTGGTATCTTTATGGAAGAACGCAAGCAATCAAGGATGTCAATAAATATCGCATTTCTTGCAATAACCTTATAAGATGGCAGAATGACGTAATATTACGTGAATTACCACCGAAAACCGCAATATATAGTGGCTTCTATATAATGAGAAATGGTATGGTGCAAAATAAGGAAGCAATGAGACAATTATACCACAAAGTAGAGGATGCGATGAAATCAAATTTGTTCGTTGAATACGTCAAATGTATAGGAAAATCTAAAAATGGTGGATATTATACATTTTCGACCAAGGATTTGGAAAACTTTTTGAATTATTTTTATTCTGTTTGAAAAAAAAAAATAAAATTTTTCTATAAATTTTGATATTTTCGAAAGTATACTTATATTTATAATATGTAACGATAATTTAAACAATGGGAGATTTACAATTTACATCATATAATCCGAACGGATGTTCATTTACATTAAATGTAGATGAACAGACCTGTAGTGGCAATAGCCCATTGTCAAAAAATGACGGTATCAAAGGCAGTGTAGGAGATAGTTAGAGAAAGCATATTCATTTTTACGTAAACTCAATATATATTCCCGACTGTGATGATACCAAATAAGGCAAAATCACAGTTTTTTCTTTTTATAAATCATTAATGCAAAATAATAATATATGAAAAAGGTAAAAATAATAGTCGCCGTCACCGAGAATGACGCAATAGGAAGAAAGGGACAACTTTTATTCTCATTAAATGGTGATATGAAACATTTCAAGGAAATGACAACAGGAAAGGTCGTGATAATGGGAAAAAAGACATATGAAAGCATTGGCAAGGTGTTGCCGAACCGAATAAACATTGTATTGTCAAGGCATCAAGGAGAAGATATCGACAATTTGTTTTGGAAATCCTCATTGGAAGACGCAATAACCTTTGCAGAACAGAATTTCAAAGACAAGGAAATATTCATAATAGGTGGAGGTACATTATATAAGGAGACTATTGATAAAGATTATGCCGATACAGTATATTTAACAAGAATAAAACAGAGAGTTGATGATGCCGATACATTCTTTCCAAAATTGGATTATAATACAGAATGGGAAGTAAAAGAGGCGGAAAGTTACTCAGAAGGATATGGAAAGGACTATGATATATGTCTTTTGATGAAAAAAACGTTAAAATGAAGAAAATAATTGCCGAAATATTTGGTAGTTCCGAAATAAAGTAGTACCTTTGCATCGTCAATCAAAAGATAAGCGTTCTTTGGCAAAAAGATATAGATGTAATTCAGTTGGTAGAATTCTGCATTTGGGATGCAGTCGTCGCAGGTTCGAGTCCTGTCATCTATACAAAATTTAAGTAAGTTTGAAAAACTTCGATAGTTAAACAAATTTTAACAAAAAAAGTTTGGAGAATTGAAAATAAAGTAGTACCTTTCCAAACAGAAACAAGAGGTTATCTACAATCGTTCTTTGACATATTGAGATTATAATGGAAACAAAACACTATATTAGATTAAACAGAATTAGTATAGGAGAGGATTGGTGAAAAACCACAGTGAGTAATCAAATATAAACTTGATGAAAACTTAGTTCAGTAAATATATAAGGAGTGATTTATCCTTAACAGAATTCCTAAATTATTTTCTGTGAATGACGAAATAAAGATAAAATAATAATTATTCGGGGCTGTAGCTGGACGGTCAAGCGAAAGACTGTTAATCTTTAGACGAGGGTTCGATTCCCTCCGGCCCCGCAAAACATTTAATAGATAGTGGTGAAAGAGTTACTTCGTAACTCAGATGGTTAGAGTGTCCGCTTCGTAAGCAGAATGTCGTTGGTTCAATCCCAACCGTAATCGTAAAGATTCATTTACTCTTTCAAAAATTCTTCTATTAATTTTTAAGAAATTTAAACAGTAGCGGTAACAAGGTTACTTCGTTTTATAAAGGTTCGAATCCTTTAATGACCTCCAAGGTCATTTGGTGAAATGGTTAACACAACAATTTAGGGAATTGTCAAAACAATTATTACACCTTGTTAGTTTTCTCTGTTTAATTTGGAACTGTAACTCAGTGGTAGAGTGTCAGATTGAAGATCTGATGGTCGTTGGTTCAATCCCAACCTGTTCCACAAAACATATAGTGCATTAGTTAAATATGTTTATCAAAACATTGTCCCATTGTGTAATGGTAGCACAACAGATTTTGGTTCTGTTTGTGGAGGTTCGAATCCTCCTGGGACAACGATTTATGCGGATTTGGTGTAAAGGTTGCACATCGTCTGTCCAAGACGAGGGAGTTGTTCGATTCAACGATCCTGCTCAACACAGAGTGATAGTGGAAGTTCAGTTACTTCGAATTTTACCTGAAAATAAAAACATCTTAAGACTGAATTTATCAAATCTTCATTCTTATTATCGTCGGTTCGTCTAATGGTCAGGACGTTGGCTTTTCACGCCAGAAATATGAGTTCGATTCTCATACCGATGACATTTATATACAGGTAGCTCAATTGGCAGAGCAGTAGACTCCAAAATCGAAGGTCGTGGGTTCGAAGCCTACTCCGTATGCAAATAGATGTAACTATAATATAATATATGTGATAGATGGTTAGACCCCGAGGACAGGAAACATTAGTAGGGGACGCTTAAATGGTAAACCTCACCTATCAAGTACGTACCATATATTATATAATTTGGTCCAATGGTGGAATTGGTAGACACGGTTGTCTCAAAAGCAGCTACTTAAAGGTGTGCAGGTTCGAGTCCTGCTTGGGCTACATATTAATATGGCGATTTGGGTGAGTGGTTTAGCCGTCGGTCTGCAAAACCGAATACATTGGTTCGATTCCAATAATCGCCTCAAAAACATTAAATGTGGGATTTGTATATCGGTATTATACCTGCCTTCCAAGCAGGGGAGGAGGGTAAATAACTGTTAAATAAAATTTTAAGAAAATCTACGAAAAATTATTCGTTTTTATGACGAATTTTTTGTATTTTTGCAAAGATAAATAAGTTAAAGAAATCGTTTAATAGGCAGCCGTACTGCCGAATTTACGCTTGTGGACTGCCAACTATGGATGACCGTTGCTAAAGCAACCTAAAAAGTAGTGATAGGATGAAACAAGAAATAAAAACTAAGTAAAATCATAATTTTTCTTAGAATTTTATATACGGTTCGACTCCCTTATCCCGCTCAATTTAACTGTAGTGGTTTGTGAGTTACTTCGATTAATACACTTATAAAGGAAACAGAATGTCCAAGATTCTTATTTAAAACTCACAATATTAGTTCTCAGTTAATTTTGCCTCCTTAGCTCAATTGGTAGAGCGCATGTTTTGTAAACATGAGGTTGTTGGATCGTTGCCGACAGGAGGCTCAAAATAATATAGTATGGCGAAATGGTGTAATTGGCAGCCACGAGGGACTTAAAATCCCTTGGTCAGTAATGACCGTGCGGGTCCGAGTCCCGCTTTCGCTACTTATGGAAACAAAACGAATTATTGTCAGTTATTACTGAATCGTAACTTCCACCCAGGCCTCTTACTTCTATATAAATGAGAAGTCTAAAGCTCAAAAATGGTGGTGCTGAATCTGGATGAAAGTGAATGAACAAATCACGTGATAAGTAATTCATAAGTAAAAAGGAATGGGATGACGACTTAAGGTTATTGTTCTATCGTATAATGTCAGGGATTTTTGAAGGTTTCATCTGAGAATCTAAAAACCTTAGTGACCGTAGCTCAGTTGGCAGAGCAACGGATTTTTAATCCGTGGGTCACGAGTTCGAGTCTCGTCGGTCACACATAATAAAGGAGAGAATTAATATATCGAGAAGAAATTCCATATATGAAATCGACCTCCTTGTAGTATACATCTATGTTTATTAATAGGTGAATTAATTCTTATTAAATATCGTAGTTATGAGAGACAGAGCTTGGCGTAGAAAGAAGACTGAAACAAAATGGAATTCTCGCTGCAAGAGATTTATGTTCGACAGCATTATTGAGGATGGTAAACGGATTCATTCTTATGAGGATAGTAATGGTGATAAGAAAACAATAATTATCAAGAATTTCAGAAAGCCATTAACTTGGAAAGAAATGAAGAACAACGATCCTTGGGCAAAGTATCTGAGAGACAGTTCAACGTCACGTTCATATGTGTCAGACCAAATGGATGCAAAAAGAGAAATTAAATTGTCTCGTGCCAATGCAAAGGAAGTCATTGCCGAAGGTATTCAAGAATGGTTTGATGATATGGATGAAAGTTTCGAGTGTTGGTATGATGAAACTGTGAATGAATGGAGACCTTTATATGAGGTAGTTTAGTTCTTTCATATAATATATTATGGTGCTATTAGCTCAGTTGGCAGAGCAACGGATTGTGGTTCCGTAGGTCATTGGTTCGAAACCAATATAGCACCCATTGGAAATAGTTGTTGAAGGAGTTAATTCTTGGTAATAAATTTCTTACTAAGGAAGCTTTTACAATGAGAACCAATGTTTATTGCTTTTATTGTAAAACACAAGCATCGGTATTTACACTTTCCGTAAACGTGTAATAAGTGGGTTCATGGCCACGAAACTTATTTATTTACGACGGCGAGGAAACAGGCGACAAATCGAGGCATTCATCAAGGATGAAAGTAGTAGAGAACAGTTTCGGAGAAAAGATTAAGAGAAAACTGTGAGGCAACTGTAAGTACATTATCATTGGTGTACGTAATTCTTGGAGGGGTAAATAACTGTTAAATAAAATTTTAAGAAAATCTACGAAAAATTATTCGTTTTTATGACGAATTTTTTGTATTTTTGCAAAGTTAATGATATTTATATATGAATACAAAGATAAATAAGTTAAAGAAATCGTTTAATAGGCAGCCGTACTGCCGAATTTACGCTTGTGGACTGCCAACTATGGATGACCGTTGCTAAAGCAACCTAAAAAGTAGTGATAGGATGAAACAAGAAATAAAAACTAAGTAAAATCATAATTTTTCTTAGAATTTTATATACGGTACTCAAGTGGTTTAAGAGGACGGTCTTGAAAATCGTTAGCACTGTGATGAATGGTGGCGTGAGTCCGAATCTCACCCCCTCCGCAACCGAATGGAAGACTAACCCTGATGGTGATGGGGGCATCCTGCTAAGATGTTTCGTTCGAGAAATTCGAATGTGGTTCGATTCCACAGTCTTCCTCAATTCAAAAGGTAGTATAGTTCAGTGGCAAAACACCCAAATCACAGGGATAAGAGATATGTCCAAATTGCGATTCACAATTAGATACATATAAGTCTAAAAATAAAAATAGCAACAGAAATTATTATCGATTTCATAAATGATAATTTTTGACCTACGTCAAATAATCTATATAAAATGTGTGCGAACACAATATTTTTAATATAATGTTTATATTTATTATTGAATAGAGAAAACCATATGATATGACTAAGCGAGATAATAAATAATATACCTATTAATTAAATGAAAAAGATTATGAAAAAGACGTTATCATTAGTAAAACGAGCTGTGAAGTGGTATTTCAAAAAGACTATGCCATATAATCAATATGTATGGTGTCCAAGTGGAATGATACCTTATAATTACAACAGAAACGTAAGTAAGGAGAAATAACTATGGTGAGTTTTATTAATTGTTTGAAAACCATCTTAAAAGATGGTCTTGAGATGATGGGACAAAGTGTCCTGAGTGGTAATTGGCAATAATAAAATTGTTTCAATTCCACTTTTTATAAAAAAAAAATCGTAATTTTTATCATTTGTTGAAAAATAAGTAGTATATTTGTAATGTCGAAAGATAATAGATATTATATGATGTCTAAAACAATATAACATATGCGGATTTGGTGTAAAGGTTGCACATCGTCTGTCCAAGACGAGGGAGCTGTTCGACTCAGCATTCCTGCTCAATGCAATAGTGTAAGAAAGAGTTACTTCGTTTGATTCGCCCAGTTGGTAGGGCATTATTTTATGGTAATAACTGTCATCGGTTCGAGTCCGATATTAAACTAATTTTTTTTTACTCTTTCTGATTTTCTTTGCAAACCTATAGTGTGATAGTGGAAGTTCGGTTACTTCGAAAATGGAAATGAATGATTTATAATTGAAAAACACCGAACTTATTAAATCTTCACAATTTTATATCGTGGCGTGGAGCAGTTGGTAGCTCAACAGACTCATAATCTGTAGGTCACTGGTTCGAGTCCAGTCGCCACCACATAGTCGTTGTTTCTCAATGTGTTATACAGAAAAACGCACAGTCTTATAATGTCACAGGTTAGTTTTAATCGACTGTCTGTGACATTTTTATTATTATTTTATTTTTAAAATTAAAATGGACAAATATGAAGACTTAATTACACAAGTTAAAGTAAGAATGTTTAAAAGAGTTCCTTTCACCTTATATAATTATGTAAGCGAGGAAAGTGGTTATCTGAACTTTTTGAATAAAAAAGGTATTAGTAACGACATTGATGATTTGGAATGCCTACAGATTGAATTAACTGATGACGAGAAGAAAAACATAAAAAAAGGCGTTAATGGACGTTTTGACGATTTCTCACGGTATATCGAAAAACATACTGATAATACAATAAATGTTTCCATTATGAAACAATATGGCTGTGTTTTCGTAGTAAAACCAAAGGGAACAATTTTAAATTAATAATTTTTAACTATTGTTTTTATCATAATATCATATAAAGTAGTAATTTTGCATTATAAAATACATATTATGAAAGAAAAAGTAGACATATCACAGCAAGTAGGTATTACAGAGAGTGGGGAAATTGCTTTCAATCTTGAAGCTTTCGATAATTTGCGTAATGCCAATATTATTATAACGAAGAGACTAACTGACAAACTGATTGAAAAGTTAGTAGAGAATAAAGACAAGATAATTCTTCATCTTACGTGTACGGGAATGGGTGGAACGAAAATTGAACCATTCGTTCCGACTGCGGATGCCACATATACAAAATTCAAGAAATTAATTAATGATGGATTTCCAATAAGTCACGTTGTATTACGTATAGATCCGATTGTTCCAACTGAGAAAGGTGTTAATACAGCAATTAAGGTATTGGAAACTTTTGCCCCAATGAAAATCGAACGTGTGAGGATATCAATACTCGATATGTATAAGCATGTTAAAGAAAGATTTAATGAAAAAGGAATTCCATTGCCTTTTGAGGATTTCCATTCGCCATTATCACTGAGGAAATCAATCTACGATATTTTTTATGATTATTCAGATAAATATGAGTTTTATTTGGAAGTATGTGGTGAACCTGGAATTGAGAGCGTCCCTTGTCTTTCGCAAAGGGATATAGATATTCTTGGACTAAGTGATAAAATAAAATTAGTAGGTAGCGCAAAACAAAGGAAATCATGCGGATGCCCGGCAAATAAACATGAGATATTGAAAGATAAACCTCATCAGTGTAATAATGGTTGCCTTTATTGTTTTTGGAAATAATTTCTATGCTTCATTGTTTCTCCATGAAAATGTATTCCAGACGGAGAAGAAATAAAAACTAAGTAAAATCATAATTTTTCTTAGAATTTTATATACGGTAAGAAGTACAAATAGTAAAGTATTAAAGAAGTAGAATAAAGTATAACAATTTTAATATTTTTAATAACGTGGTGAATATTGATATTGATGATATACGTAAGAAGAATAAAATAATAGATAATGCGATTATCGCATTAAAAAAGAAATATATCGGTGTTGATGAACAAATCGACGAGATTATGAATAATGTAAGGACGTGGTACTGTTATCCACAATTACAGTCTCGCCCTTGTGTCGTGAATTTATGGGGAATGAGTGGATGTTCTAAGACAGATTCTGTTCGTACAATTGCTAAGTTACTTAATCTTGAGGAAGATTTGATTTATTTTAATTTCGCAGACATTAATGAAAAAAATGCGTGGGAAATTGAGACCGACATTGAAGAAAACATAGGTAACAACAAGAGCAATCGCATTATTGTGTATGACGAATTTCAATATGCTGCAACTCTTGACAAGAAAAAGGAGGAGAAGGACAACAAGGGTGCTTTGAAACCATTTTGGGAATTGTTGGATACTGGTATTCTTCATAAGAAGACTGAGGTAAGCACTTTATTCGATGTTTATAAGATATATCTTGTATTGAAGCGAATAATGGACAGTAATTATCCTATTAAGTTAGTCGACGGAAAGTGGCTTAACAGTAAGGGTTATATTGATAACACCAATGCCTATGAGAAACGTGCAATAATGGATGTATTTGCACAGAATGATCAGCCTTGTTTTAAAAAGTATGATATGAATGGAGGAGATAGCATATCTTCAGAAGAAATATATTATAGTAATGACAAAACTGATTATGTTGAATTTAACCCTTGGTTGATAGATCGGGTAATTAGCATATACAATAATATTAATGGAAGTAAATATAAGTCTGACAACGTTGAGATAAAGGAGAAGTTATATTCAATGTCCATTGATGAAATGATAAAGTTCTTTTTTGACCTTTATCATTCCGCATGTAAAGGTTATGACCTTAATTTCAAGAATAGTCTTGTTTTTGTTATAGGTAATCTTGATGAGGCTTATGACGTAAGTTTCAATGTTAATCCCGATATGTCGCCTGATCAATTCCATAAGATGACGAAGAAAATCAGTGTCGTTGATATTAAGGAAGCATTGAAGGAGAGATTCCGTAATGAACAAATCGCAAGGCTTGGCAACATTCATGTAATTTATCCGTCGTTCTCAAGCAAGACATTCAAGGGAATAATTCAAATGCAATTGGATAATTATTCCAAGGAGGTCAAAGAGAAAATCGGATGTGATATACGGTATGATTCCTCAATTAACAAGATTATATATAAGGAAGGTGTATTCCCGACACATGGTACAAGACCTGTATTCTCAAGCATTCAAGAAATCGTCAAGTCAAGACTGCCTGAAGTAATAAAGCATCTTACCGAGATGAAACTGATACAAAGTTTAGACAGTTTGGAGTATTCGTATTCAAATGGCTATGTTAAGATGAAAGCGTATAATATTGATGGTAATCTATTGTCTTCAATTAAGACAAAACTCAAATTGAGAATTGATAATCTTAGGAAATCAAGTCTAGATGATAAACAGGCATTATGTGCCGTACATGAAAGCGGGCATTTTGTCGTGTATACAAAAGTATACGGGAATGTACCTGCCAAGTTAATCTCAATGGCAACTGAGAGTGGAACAGGTGGTTTCTTGCAGCAAGACGATGATGAAGACGATAAGGCGATGAAGACATATGATTATTATTTTAATAACATCAAGATAGCTCTTGGAGGGTACGTCGCTGAGGAGGTAGTCTTTGGAAACAGTAAACGTACAAGTGGTGCGATATCAGATTTGAGGAAAGCGACTGCTATTGCGAGTAGAATGATGTTGGAAATGGGAATGGACAAGCCTATTGTTAAGAGTAACATGTTAGACCTTGAATCGCAGTATTTAATTGTCGACGATAAAAGGAAAGATATAAACGACAAGGTATCAGCAATAATTGGCAAGGCGTTGGATGAAGTTAAGGAATTGCTTAATGATGCTGATTATAGGGTAATGTTAAAAAAATCATCTGATTACTTGGCTACTCATTCTGAAATGCCGAGAAACAAGATGAAAGAATTTTTTTCGGTAATACCAAATTGTAAGAGAACTGTCATTAATGACAGATTTTACAGGAATGCCTTGAAAAATTTTAAATAATGACTGACAATTAGTCAGATAATGTTTATAGGCATAAAAATTGTGTTAAGAATAAATTAGATAAAAAGTTTTAATTATGGCAATTGATTTTATTGACAAAATGGTTAGTGACAGTGTCCTTGGAGATGAATTTTTCAAGGCTTTGGACGAAGTGACAAAAAACATCCAGACAAACGTTCATACCGTTTGTGAGAAATGGAAGAATGGCGAGTTGATATCCAAGGATGAGGAGAAGTATGAGAATGGTAAGAAAACATTGGATGTTCATCAGTCAAAGAACATCGAGGTAGAAGATAAAGATGAAGATAAAGGTTGCGTTTCTTCTAATTCTTGTAACTGTAACGGTACTTGCAATAAATGTAAGTGTGCTAATGCAGATGAAGAAATCAATTCTTTGATAGAGAAAAACAAGTCATTGACAAACGCATATGAAGAAATGCAGCGAGCAAATAGCGACTTGTATCATCAAAAGGCAGCACTTGAAAATGAAAATGCGGCATTAAAAGAAAAGTTGAATAGATTTAAGAAATTATTTGAAAACGAATTCTAATTTATTTAACGTATAAATTTTATTTCCTGTTATAGGTAAAGACAAATATAAATCAATAATTAAGTCTTTACCTATTTTTTTTATTATTTTTAACAATTAAAATTTGCTTCTGACGATTTAATTTTGTACCTTTGCAACAATAAATGGTAGAACGATGAAGAAAGATTATTATAAAATATTAGGATTGTCAGATTCTGATAAAAAACTTGATAATGACAGTTTTTCTAAGGCATTGAAAAAGGCATACCGTAAATTATGTCTTAAATATCATCCTGATAAGTTTGCTTCCAAGTCTGACGAGGAAAAGAAACAAGCTGAGGATAAATTCAAGGAAATTACTGAAGCATATTCGGTGTTGAATGATACTGAGAAACGTAAAAGATATGATATGTATGGCTCTGTCGATGGTAACGGTTATGACAGTTATGAGGGAGACAGTGACATTGATGAGATATTACGTCGTTACGCAAACGCAGCGAATCCTTTCAATGATCCTTTTGGCGAAAGCGGAGGTTTTCGACAAGGTAGCACGAAACAACGAGGAAGCGATAAAAGGCTTAAAATAAACATCACTTTAAAGGAACTTTATGAGGGAGGAACTAAGAAGATTAATTTTAAATTGAAACAAGCTTGTCCTCAATGTGGTGGAAGTGGTCTTGGAAAGTATGGCAAATACAATGATTGCCCCTTCTGTAATGGAACAGGTGTCGAAGTTGAGAGACGTGTGATGCCAGGTGGATACTTTGAAACTCGTCACGAATGTTCTCATTGTGGAGGAACAGGTAAGACTGTCGTAAACGGCTGTTCTCATTGTGGAGGAACAGGTGTCGTAGAAAATACCATTACAATGAACATTGACATACCGTTTGTTACTGATTGCAACAAGGAATACGTAAAACGAGGCAGTGGTAATATGGGGCAGCATAACGGTATCAGTGGTGATCTATATCTTACTTATAATATTACGAATGATGTCGATAATTTCTATCTTAGTAGTGATTCTCCTTTCGACATTATTAAACACGAAGATGTTAAATTAATCGATTGTTTGTTAGGATGTGACATCGACATCGTTCACATCAATGGTAAGAAGGTCAAATGCCACGTGAACAAATGTACGCCTAATAACAACTTTATCACTATAAAAGGCGAAGGTTTGCCTAAGCCTAACGGTAACAGGGGCGACCTTAAGGTTGTCATAAGACAGCAATTTCCATCAGAATTAAATAATGATGAGATAAAACTATTGACCAAATTAAAGAAATCAAATAATTTTAAGTAATGAATTATAGTGCAGGAATTATACCATATCGAGTAAATGATGATGGTGAAATGGAATTTTTCGTAGGACATCCTGGTGGTAATCATTGGAATAGTCGCTATTTGTGGATGTTCTTGAAGGGTGGTGTCGAAGGCAATGAGAATTGGTCTCAAACTGCGGTGCGAGAATTTGAGGAAGAGACAGGTTTGACCCTTACCGATGAAATGGTCAAGAGTTTGATACCATTGGGTAGCGTATTACAAAATAGTCATAAGACTACGATTGCATTCGGATTACATTATCCTGATATTGATCCGAATACTTGCCATTCGAATTTGACAGACGACGGCAGTTGTTATGAGATTGATAGTTATCGTTGGATGACGTATGATAAACTTAAGGAAGTCACACACAAGACACATCTCGGCTTCTATGACCAATTAATTACTTTGAATAATGCAACTTATTAAGGATAAAGACCCTATTTTCTTTACGGATGAATATGATGTTGTCTTGTTGGGAACATCTACAGCTTGTTCGCTCGCAAGTGGTTTTCAAGGAAAAATGGCAAGAAAATACCCATATGTCGATGAAGCGAATGACAAACAACCGTATCGTGATAATCGAAGACTTGGTAAACGTTTGACGTTGAAACAAGAAGGCAAGCCGACAATATCATTGATGTATATTAGTAAGTATAATGATAGTCGTAACGTGACTATCGACTATGAGGCGTTGACAAATTGTTTGACTACAGCAAATGCCGAATTCAAGGGAAAGAAAGTTATTACAACAATTGTTGGGGCTACAAAAGTTGACGGCAATGGCGAACGTGACAAATGTCTTAAAATCTTGGAGGAATGTACGAAAGATCTTGATATTGACGTTTACGATTATGAGCAACTTACATATTCGGAAGAATGTGCAAAAGTACTTAGACCGTTGACTGACAAATGGATAAAGGAGAACGTGAAAACGACAAAACAGCAAAGAATCGAGGAGAGAAAAAAAATATTGGAAAAGAATTATCTTAATAAAGTTTATTATGGCGGTGAAACCTACTAATACAAGAAGCAATAAAAAATTAGACTATAAGATTAACGAGGACATTCGTAATTATGATACTGTACGTGTAATCTATAAAGAACACAGTTCAGAGACGAGCGAGAATGATTTTAACCAAGTAATGTCCTTGTCCGAGGCAAAAAAGATATCAAGAGAAATGTCCCTTGACCTTATTGAAATCAATTCATCTGCGAATCCTCCTATTCTCAGATTGTGCGATTATTCCAAGTTCATATGGGAGCAGAAGAAAAGAGAGAAATCTCGTAACAAAAACACCACGACATTGAAGGAAATTCAATTGAAGGCAAATATCGCTGATAATGATTTGGAGACCAAGGCTCGGGCTGCATTGAAGTTTCTTGAAAATGGTTTTAAAGTAAAGGTCGTATTGACATTGCGAGGCCGTGAGAATGCAAGAAAAGAGTATTCAAAGGGGGTATTTTATCGTTTTCTTGAACTTGTCGGTGATAATGCCGTATTTGAATTGAAACCTAAGGATGAAGGCAATAAGACCATTACGATAATTAGGAAAAAATAATTAAACACTTATGATACATGATTGTTGACTGTAAAACTCATAGTGGAAGATACATTAACTATACGGGGATAACTGAGGCATACATCAGAGATATAAGAAACTATGATGTAATAAGTCCTCAGGAACAGAAGAAACTTTTAAGATTAGCCCATAGTACCGACAATCAGGTTAAGCAGGAGGCAATAAATAAATTAATTCAATGTAATCAACGTTTTATTATATCATTTGCGAAGAAGTGGTCTCAAGGGAGTAATTTACTCGATATAGTAAACGAGGCAAATTTAGGCTTGTTGGAAGCAATCGAGAAATTTGATATTAATAGTAATAACAATTTTCTTACATATGCAGTATGGTGGATAAGGAAATACGTCAAGGATTATCATAATAGCTATGATAATATCGTAAAACGTCCCAATGCCAATAAACATAATTTGTATGTACCTAAAGCTAGGAGGTGGTTTGAAAACAAATATGATAGAGAACCCACCAATGATGAATTGTTAGAAATCTTACGTAAGAAGTATAATTACCAAATTAGTGACCCAAGCGACCTTGATGAATTAAGACCTTATTCAATAGAAAATGATAATGATGACAATGAATTAAATCTCTGTGAGACCGATAGACTTTTTAATGAAAAGACGGCTACTGATAATGTTAGTGATGGTATAAACAATGAATACACCAAAAGTTTTGTCGATTTTCTTTTAAGTAAGTTAGACGAAACAGAAAGAAATGTCATTACCAAGAATTATGGGATAGGTTGTCTCCCAAAGACAGTTGAGTCCATTGCAGATGAAATGAACGTACCATCGTATAAGGTGAGAAGTATCTTAAAAAAAACACATAATAAATTAAAAAATTATGAAAATTTCAATTAAATTAACAGACGAACACATCAAGCTTCTAAAGACATTGAGGTTTGAGAAAATAGATGAAAGACACTACGGTGTCGACAATTACGTATTGTGGGCTTGCGGACTGTCTTCCATATGGGAAGATATGGCAGCAATATTGGGTTATCAGGATAAAGTAATCGCTGAGACAAGGGAAGACCCTATGGGTGCAATCTGCGAAAAGGAAATACAGGAACACTTGGAAGAACTTGATGCCTTCTTTGTTGAACATATAACCGATATGGAGGAAATTTTACATCAGTTTTGTATGGTAGGAATTAAACCAGGGAAATATACTTGTCTTGACAACGTACATATATGGAAGTACGAGGGAGATAAGTAGACGAAATAAGGTGTAGCATTTAAAATACTACACCTTAAAATTATTTTTCACGTAATAATTCATACAGTTTTGTTATTTCTTGGTCTGTGAAATGACGAACAACGCCGTCGGCATCTGGTTTACCTGTTGCCTTCTTTGAGAACAACGAACGATAGGTGTCCTCTTCGCCCTTGTCACGTGGATGGTAAATATGCCTCATTAATTCGGCGTGGTTGAACTTGTCATCTTTAAGCATATTCATTACGGCTTTGCGTTTCATATCCACGTCATCATTCGCCTCAGAGATTATTTTATTCGTGTATTTATATACTTCTTCTTTCACGACATTTCGTACCTTGTTACGAATTATAGCTTCATTCATTTGTGAACGTAGCATATCATCTATTTGTCTTTTGATTGTCTCGTTTAACATGTGAAAATATCTTTTTTAATAAATAGTGATAAGTTCAATTAAAATTTAAAAATATGACAGAAAAGGAACAACATTCTTATAGAATGTACTGCTTTGTGGAAAGACATCTATCACCTTTGGATAAAGGTATACAATCTGCTCATTCTATCGTGGAATATGGGAATTCTTATAGCGATACTGAAGAGTATTCCATATGGGCGAATAGGGATAAAACCATAATACTACTTAATGGCGGAACTGTCAACGAATTAAAAGCTCTCGAATCTGATCTGGCAAGAAATGGCATTCATCGTTCTCTTTTTCTTGAAGAGGATTTGAATAACGCAATGACTTGCATCTCCGTATTGGTAGATGATAGAGTATTCGATAAAGTCAAATATCCTGATTTTCTCAGCGGGCATAGTGACGTAATGGCATTTATGTTCACGATGTCTAATGAAAAGTATGACGAGTGGTTGGAGAAAATAGGAGGTGAGAAAAATCGTTATCTCCGTGAATTATTAGGTAAATATCATTTGGCAAGATAAATAAATATGGCAAATAACAGAGTATTTAAGCCAATTCGTTATTTTGGCTCGAAAGGCACATTTTATAATAAACTTCTCGAATATTTTCCACCGAAGGATAGCTATAATATGTATATTGAACCCTTCGGTGGCTCATACACAATGGGTTTGTCTGCGGATTTACCTGATAAGGTATGCGAGATTTATAATGATAAAGAACATAATGTGTATTCTTTGTATAAAGTATTATCAGATAAGGTACTTTTTAACGAATTCGAACGATTATGTAATTTAGCGACATATAACGAATATATGCGACAGAAATGCCGAGAGGAATTAAAGAAAGATGAACTTGACATTGTTTTAAGAGCATTTTATTTCTTCTATGTAAACCACACAAGCCATAACGGTGTGGGAGGATTTAGTATTAATCCCATTATAAGAAGAGGAATGGCAAAGAGCGTGTCTGATATGCTGTCTTGTATTGATAGGTTACCCGAGTTACATCAAAGGCTAAGTCGAGTAATAGTTACCAATAAGGACGGTATCGAATTAGTTAAGAAATATAATACGGAGAACGTTTTTCTGTATTTAGATCCTCCATATGTCCAATCTACGAGAACATCGGCAAGATATGCTGAGGATATGGACGATGAGACTCACAAAAAACTTATTGATGCTTGTATTGCCTCTAAAGCAAAGATATTAATTAGTGGCTATGACAATCCATTGTATGATAAGTTACTTTCCAATGGATTTACAAAAAGTCAATTCGAGGTAAATACTATCAGTGGAGACAAAAGGCCAAAAGTAAAGGTCGAGACAATATGGAAAAATTATTAACATCTTTTAAGGAAAAATAATTTTGTTTATTGGAAATAATGTAGTACCTTTGCACTCGTTAAACAAATAATAAATATTTCTATGAGAAAAATTCTAATGTTTATGACACTATTGTTGGTGTCAATTTTAGGTTTCACCTCTTGTCATAGTGTATCACCAGATGCTGATGAGGAAGCCGTAATGGTGAAGAAACCTTGGTTCTTCGGTCACGGTGGTGTAGAGAAGGATGCTGTTCAGACAGGACTTACTTGGTGTTGGTGGTCAACAAGTGGCTATTATTTCAAAATTGTCCCAGTTCGTCATGAAATTGCCTTGGATGATTTGTTCAGTGACGATAATACACCTCTTGATTTCCACACGGTAATTATTACACAGATTGAGCAAGGTAAGTCACCAATTCTTTTGCAAAACTATGGCGAGAATTGGTTCGATACGAATCTCAACAATTATTTCTGTAACCTTGTTCGAGACCATATTTCACAACATAGTCCATTCGATTTGATGTCAAATCGTGCAGTACTTAATGATATTGACAATAAGATACGTCAGCAGATGCAGAATTATGTCGCAGCCTTGTCTAAAAAGAAGGAAATGCCTGTTATTATCAAGGAGGTTATCATTGGTAAGGCAACACCGAATAAAGAGCAGCTTAACGAAATGAATCGCACCGCAAAGGTGGTACAAGCAAAACAGACACAAGAGCGTGAATATGAGGTACAGATCGCTCGTGAGAAAGCTGAGAGACAGAAGGCGAAGGCTGATAAGGCGTATATGGAGGAAATGAATCTTTCTGCTGGACAATTCATTAATTTGAAATGGATTGAGACCGTTGCCAATAAGCAAGGCGCAAACATCGATGTTCTTGTAGGAGGAGGAAGTGACCCGATTTGGAATATTAAACGATAAATTATTTTAAACTTAAATAAATTAAATTTTAAAAAATGAAAAAGTTTATTTTTATGATTATGGCTGCCTTGTGCAGCATCGTGACGGCCTCAGCACAGTCACAGAGTAATTACAGTGGAAGTTCAAAGTTTTTTGATAACACATCAGTAGGTGTTGTCGGTGGCGTAGAAACCAACCTTCACGATTGGAATGCCCCACAGGGTGCTGTCGCAGGAATCCTTTTGAATAAGGAGATTACCCCTATTTTTGGTGTAACACTTGAGGGTAATACAAACATCAACGGTCTCCGAAATTGGGAGAGTAAGGCATCCCATTCTTGTGGCGCAAAGGTATTTGATGCCTTTAGTGTTTATCTTACACCACGAGTAAATTTGTCGAATGCATTGTTCGGTTATAAGGTCAATTCTCGAAAGTTTGAAGTTGAAGCTCTCGCAGGTCTTGGTTACGGAGCTTTCCTATACGACAATACTCATAATGCATTGCTTGCCAAAGCGGGACTCAATTTCAATTATAATCTGAGTAAGGCATTTACTGTAATGCTTCGTCCTGCGGTTATTTATGATTTGTCGGCAACTAATGTGAAGTTTGACTCACGTAGTGCTGTCGCACAACTGACAGTAGGTGTCACATATCATTTTAAGACCTCAAATGGCACACGTTCATTTAATAAGGCAAAGCTTTATAATCAGTCTGAAATTGACGCTCTTAATGCAAAGATTGCTGACTTGCAGTCAAGCCTCGAAGCAGCAAATAAGGTGGCTAAGACAAATGCAATCAATACAGTAGATACTGTCTATGTAGAGAGTTCATCTTCATTGGGCAATGTTGTATCATTCAAACTTAATAGTTCAAAGGTCGATGAAACACAGATGGCAAATCTTGACAATGCAGTACGTATGTTGAAGGAGAATACTGACTTGAAAGTTACTTTGAAGGGCTATGCTGATAAGAATACTGGTAGCGCATCCTATAACAAGAGATTGTCAGTTCGCCGTGCTGAGGCTGTGAAGAAGGTTATTGTTAATAAGTATGGCATCGATCCTGACCGTATCGATGTGCTTGGTGTTGGTGATACTGAGCAGCTTTATTCAGATAACAATTGGAATCGTGTTGTAATTTTTGTTGAGAACAAGTAAATGAACGTATCTAATTAAATTTAATTCTTACCATAATGTTGTTACATTACAATATTTTGGTAAGAATTTTCTTTTTAAAATAATGTATAATGGCTGAAATAATAAGATATTGTTTAACAAGTGAGGAGCATGATGGTGAAAATGTTTTTAAAGTTTGCCGTCCTAATATAATGGGGAATCCATTCACATTTCTTCCTAAAAGTAAATCTAAGTTTAAAAATTTAATAAAGGTAAAAACAAGGGATGAAGCAATTGATCTGTATGAACCTTATTTCGATGTGATGATAAAGAAAGACAAGAGATTTAAGGAAGAATGGGATAAAATGTTCAATGCGTATCTTAAATATGACACCGTATATATTGGATGTTTTTGCGGGAAGGGAGAAAGATGCCACGGTGACATAATAGCCAAGAAGTTAAAACAAAGGGCAATCAAGCAAATGCTCAAGAATTTGGATATCATGAAAGATTAACGTAAATTTTTACAAAAGAAAGGATTATCTTTTAAAGAATATATCATATTTTCGTAATATTTGCAGGTAGTCGAAAAGTTATCGACATCAGTTTGCGACAATTCAAACCATTCGTTCATAAATTTTTGCGTGAGGAAACCACGTGGTCTTTAGCCACGTGGAGGAATCA